>Ga0308175_100000250_pt1 | contig 41062 bp, 57 predicted proteins | sample PhyCR1_3_FD_203893 | JGI IMG/M metagenome (GOLD analysis project Ga0308175, IMG submission 203893) | Soil microbial communities from UC Gill Tract Community Farm, Albany, California, United States - DLSLS.C.R1 | ecosystem: Environmental > Terrestrial > Soil > Agricultural land | place: USA...
GCTCGGCTTCCCGCTCTGCATGCCGCCCTCGAGCGCGCCGACGCGGATCGGCGCCGTCGTGTGGCGAATGCGCTCGAGCGGGACGTCCGCCATCATCCCCTCGCCGTCCAGGCGGATGTTGAGGGCCGGCATTACGTGGGACGGCCCGCTGCCGCGATCGCGCGCGACTCGACGCCGGGGTTCGCGCTCGCGCCCGAAATCGTGACCGGTTCGGCGCCGAGATCCATCACGCGCGTCTCGTCGAACCAGTGGCCGTCGGGCAGCTTGCCGTCCGCGCCGACGCGCGGCTGCAGCCAGAGCTGATTGCACGCGGTGAGGCTCGCGATGAAGGCCGTGCACACGCCTTCGAAGCCGGTCACGTTGTCGCGGTACGTCTTGCCTAACGCCTGGTCTGCGGTCATGGGGCGATCGGGGTGAGGGTGAGCTCCACACGCGGGTTGAGGCGCGCCAGCTCCTGCCGCGTCCCGTCCCACGTGGCGATCTGCCGGTCGTTCGTCAGCACGCCGGCGTTCTCCAGCGCGTCCGCGAGTCCCTGCATCAGACCCACGGTGTCGGCCGCGTCGTTGTCGACGTAGAACACGGCCGCGCAGTTGTAACGGCGCTCCGGCAGCGGGAGGCCGAGCTGCGTGGTAAGCGACGCGAGGTGCTTTACGACCGCGTTCTTGAAGCGCGTGTATCCCGCACTCTGTTTGATGCCGAGCGTGGTGTGGCCCTTCTTCGTGCGCGGCGCGAAGAGCAGCACCAGCTCGAGCTCATCGTCCAGGCGCCGCGCGATCGGCGGGTCTCCGACGATGACGGCACCGAAGCGCTCAGCGTCGCGTGCCCACGGCGCGCCCGGCATCGCCGGCGGGCGTGGCGCGCGCTGCTTCGCGAGCTCGGCGCGGGCGCGCTCGCGCACGTGCGCGGGGAGGTCGGCGAGGCGCGTCACGCGTCGTCCTCCTCGACCTCGAATCCGTCGTCGCGGTCCGCGTCCTCGTCGTCGTCATCCAGGAACGCGTAGCAGCTCGCACACACCGGCTGCTCTTTCGGCCGCGCCCCAGGCGCGTCGACGCCGGGCGCGATCGCGAGCGTGGTGACGATGAACCGCGCGCGCTCGGTGAGCGCGCCGCACATCCAGCAGCGGACGCGGCGGCTCACGACGCACGCTCCTGCGCGTCGGCGCGCCGGTCGCGGTAGCGCACACCGGACGGCAGCGCGACGTACGGCGGCAGCGCCTCCAGCGCGTGCGCCGGCAGCTCCAGGCGGCGCTCCGGCTGCCCGTCCCACAGGTCGTCGCGCTCCACGTGGAGCGTCACCTCTCGCTCATCCATCGCGCACCTCCTGGATGGGCAGCTTCTGACGGCAGCGCGTGACGCGGCCGTAGACCGTGACGACGCGGCAGCCGCCACCTCGCCGGCCGCCGCACACGTGCATCCGCGAGGGCTTGTGGTCGAAGCCGAGCCGCACTCCCGTGCCACCGTTCGCCTTCGCGTCGGGGTGGGTGCACCGCGTCCCCTCACGGTGCGCGCACTCCAGGCAGAACGTCATGCAGCCGGGCCGCGGCTCGTCCGGCGACAGCGCGATGTAGAGCCGCGGGTGCGCGTCGATCAGCCGCTTGCTGCAGCGCGCGCACAGCACGACGACGACGGCGGTCGGCTGGTCCGACGGGTCGCACTCGACCCACCGCTCGAGCCGCGCGTACCCCTGTCGCTTGAGCACGTAGTCGACGTCGCCGGCGATGTCCGGCGGCGCGGCGCCGCAGCTCTGGCAGCGGTCGGGCGCGACGGGCCCGGTGAGCGTCTCGGAGAGCCCGGGCTGTTCGCACGCGGCGAGCGGCGGAACCTTCGGCGCGGCGCTCATACTCCAGCCCCGACGAGCGCGCCGCTCGTCTGCCGTTGTTCGACGAGCTGCACCAGCAGGGCTGCGCGAGCGTGATCGCGGATCGCCGTGGAGCCACCCGTGTTAGGCACCGCCACCTCGAGCTCCGTCTCGATCGTCGTGCGATCGTCGGGGTGTGTGTCGAGATAGGCGCGGGCCGCGGCGAGCCGCCGCGCGAACGTGCGTTCGCTCTCGGCGCGCTCGGCCGCGTCGTGCGCGGCGAGGGCCTCGGACGGCAGCTCCCCGTTCGCGTTCGGCGGCGTGACCGCGTCGCCCGTCGTGCACTTGCGCAGCACGACGACGATCGTGCGATCGGGGTCGCGAATCGGCTCGGCGAGGGCGCGCTCGATCGCGCGGGCCAACACCGCGGGCGTCGTGCGCACCGCCTGTCCCCGCCGGAGGGTCGCGCCCTCCGGCGTCGTCGCGGCCTCGAGCTGGCGCACGACATCCGCCCAGCGCTCCGGCGTCGCGCGCCGATAGCGCTCCCCCCACAGCCGCTGCACGAGCGCCGCGGGCAGCTCGAGCGGCGCGGGCAGTTCCAGCGGCGGATCGACGAGCGGCGCGGGCGGAGCGGGCGGAGCGGCGTCGTGCGCGCGCTCGTCCGCTCCCGCTCCGCTTCCCGCTCCCTGGTCCCTGATCCTAGATCCCGCTCCAAGATCGGAACGCGAGGAACTATCGAGAGTCTCGCGAGAATCTCGCGAGACCGGCGGCGCCCCGTCACCGTGACCCGCCGAGGTCGTCTCGACGGCCTCGGGGGCCGGGAGGACGTACTTCGACGGGTTGTCGACCTTCTGGTGTCGCTTCCAGTTCGCGAGCTGGATGAGCTTCTGGCCGTTCGGAGCGGCGTACCGGAGAATGCGCCCGGTCCTCGCCAACCGCTCGAGCGAGTCCCGCGCGGACTCCTCGGTCTCCGGGAAGACGGCGCCGTCGATCGTCTTCACGTTGTCGAGCAGTCGGCCGGCGTCGTCGGCGAGCAGGATGAGCGCGGCGAAGACGAACCGGTCGATGACCGCCATCGGCGCGAGCTTCTCGTCGGAGAGCATCTCCGGTTTCATCGTGCGAATGCGCGGCATGTTAGGCAGCTCCCTCCCACACGCCGTCGGGCAGCGTGTGCGCGAAACGCGACAGCAAGGCGCGGCGCGTGGTGCGGACCGCGACGAGATGCGCCTCCGTCGGGCGGAGGGCGTGCGCCCGCACCGCGTCCTCGAACGCGGCCAGCAGCTCGGCGAGCTCCGAGCGCACGGGTGGCACGGCGCGCGCGCTCATGTTCGCGCGGGGCGTGTGGCCCGCGCCGTCTGCTGCGCGGCGCGCGCCTGGGCATCGGCGGCGTCGAGCGCCGCGCGCCGCGCCTGGCCGTCGCGCTTCGCGGTGTAGCAGCGGCAGGGCTGCGGCTGATAGCACGTCGGGCAGACCGCGCGCACGACGATCGTGCCGCGCGACGCGCCGTTAGGCATCGCGTTAGGCACGGGACACCTCCGTCGCGGCGGCCACGGCCTCGATGCGCTCGGCCGCGGCGATCAGCTCACCCGGCCGCGGCGCCACGACGCCGAGCACGCGGAGCGCCTGGACACCCTGCTGCACGAGCGCGCGAACGGCGTGCGGGCCATCCGCGCGCGCTTCGGCCGCGAGGATAGGGAGGCCGCTCCAGAAGCTCGCCGCGATCTCGTCGACCGTCGCCGTCCGGCCCTCGGCGAAGCACTGCACGTCGCGCGGGTCGCCGACGCGGAACAGGTTGCCGTTCGACACGCGCACCACCCCGTATCGCTTCGTGACCCAGACGAGCGCCACGCCCGGGTTGCGCCGGATCCCGAAGCCCGCCATGTCGCCGGCGCCGTCGGGCATGGAGCCCTCGCGTCGGCGCATCGTCGGCCGCGAGAGGAACGGGCAGGCGCGCGCGCTGAACTCCGCGCACTCGCGGTGCGACGGCGGCTCCGCCGAGATACGGTTGACCGCGCACATCGGTCCGATCACGAACGCGAGGTGCGCCCCCAACTTCTCGCCGCATACCCAACAGAGTCCTTCCCGCACGGCGCGCACGAACTTCTCGCCGTCGAACACGCGGAAGTCCGGGCTGCCGTCGACCCAGCCGACGAACCACGGCACCGGGTAGCCGCGATGACGCGGCAGCCTTGCGATGCGGTCCGGCAGCGGCGGGAGCTCCGGCCGAAGGCCCACCGTCGGCGCGCTCATACGACGGCTCCGCGTGTGAGCGTGACCACGCCGGCGGCGCACCCCATCGCCCAGAGCGCGACGCCGACGAGCAGCACGAGCCACGCGAGCCGCTCGGCCAGCGCGTCCCGCGGCGCGCCCGGCCAGTCCGGCGCCGGCCCCGCCCGGTTCGTTACGGCCGCGCTCGCTCGCTCGTCAGGCGGACAGACCCCTGCTCGCTCCAACCCACCGCGACCCCGCCGCGACGCCGTTAGGCGCCCGGATGGTGTCGTGGGATTTGTCGTGGGAACCGCTGAGCGCCAGACGGATAGGTTAGTGGGGGGATTGAACCCATTCCCTTCGCGCTGCGCAGGACAGGCCGGGGTTAGTGCATGCCCGGAACCACCTGGATATGATCCACGATCATTCATAACCCCTCTACGTACGGCGTGAGTTGTCGTGGCGCCTGTCGTGGACGTCCTCTCGGGACCGGTCACGCGGACGTCTCCGGTCGGAGGAGCGTGAGGCCGCCGGCGCCGCCGGCCGCGTCGTCCAGGCCGAGGTAGCGCCGGAGCTTCGCCGCGTCGCGGGTGAGGTGGGCCTCCACGTCGTGGCGCTCGTAGAGGTCCGTCATCGAGGTCGTGCCGTGCCCCATATAGGCGATGCGGCGCGCGCGCTCGATCCCCGCTTCCGCCATCCAGTGCGAGAACGTCCGCCGCCCGTCGTAGGCCGTGTGCGAGACCGGCCACGCCGCCTGGAACGGGCTCGGGACCGGCGCCCCGCGCCGCGTGCCGCCCGACGCCGCGTCGCCGCGGCTGATCTGGTAGAGCCGGTGCCGCACGGTGTCCTGCGTCGAGCGCGGGCCCGCCGCGACCGCCGCGGCGTCGACGAGCGGCACGTCGCGCACGCGCCCCTCGCGCTTCGTGCCGTAGATGCGCACGCGGTCGGGCGGGCTCCCGTCGACGCGCCACGGCGTCTCCCAGTACTCGCGCGGGCCCATGCCGGTGCAGCACATCGCCCAGAGCGCGTCGCCGGCGCCCGGCGTGACCGCGTTGAGCGCGTCGCGCAGGCGGCGCGCCTCGTCCGGTTCCATCGGGTGCCCGCGCTTCCGCGTCTCCTTCAGGCGCTCCACCTCGAGCGCCTGGCCGTAGAGCGGGTGCGCGCGGCCGAGCATCGCTTTCAGGAAGGTGATCGCCGACGTGCGCACGCCGTTGAACATGCGCCGGCGCTGCGGCCGCGCCGCGAGGCAGCGCGCGCGGTACTTCTGCAGGAGCTGCGGCACGTCGGCCACCTTCGCCTCGGCGAGCGAGGGGGCCACGCGGGCCAGGTGCCGCGCGTGCACCGCGAGCGCGCTGCGGTGGAAGTCGCCGCAGTCGAGGCCCCGGAGCCACAGCGAGAACACGCCGTCGTCGTCGCTCGTGCCCACGCGCGTGATCGGGTCGACGCCCGGCTCGGCGACGACGGCGAAGAGCTTCCGCATCGTTTCGACGGACGGCAGGCGGTTCAAGTCCGCCGGCCGGTCCTTCATCGGCCGGTACACCTCCCAGACCTCGGCGAAGGTGACGCGGCGGTCCTTCAACGCGCGCAGGATGTCGAGCCGGCCACTCGCGTAGAGCGTGTCGAGCATCCCGACGTACAGCTTGAAGATCGTCGGCTCGGTGGTGCCCGTCGCGCGCTTGAGGCGCCCGAGCTCCGGGTAGCGCTTGTCGACCACCAAGCTGCCGCGGTCGTTCGATCGGTGCGGCGTCATCGTTAGGCCGACCGCGCCTCGAGGAACGCGACGACCTCCTTGAAGAGGTACCGCACGGTGGTGCCGGAGGCGAACGCCTTCTTGATACCGAAGCGCCGCACGGTGACGGGCGCGACGTCGAGCACCGCCGCGACCTCCTCCGGCGTGAGGATCGCGTCGGGCGGGTACCAGACCGGCCGCCCTTCGGGCGTCGTCACGGCGGGCTCCGGCGGCAGGTCGCTCGCGCGCCGCGTGCGCTCGTGCTCCCGCTCCATGGACTGCGCGCGCGCGCGCAGCTCGTGTAGGCTCGGCATGTCGTTAGGCCCCCAATGCGTTAGGCACCACGAGGGCCGGCTCACGCGTGTCGGCCTCGTCCTCGTCGTCCATCGCGTCGGCGTCGTCGTCCTCGACAAGGACGAGGGCGACGTCGACGCTGAAGCGGCAATCCACCTCGCCGAGCAGCGTGCTGAGGGCGGCGTGCGCGCCACGGAAGACGCGCTTCGACATCCGCACCTCGATCGCGGACGCGTCGGCGAAGGTGCTGTGCGCGCCGAGCGTGTCGCGGAGCGAGTCGCGCAGCCGCGCGAGGGCCACCACGTCCGCGAGACCGAGTCTCATGTTGCCTGCCATGTCGTTAGGCCTCCTGAGCGGTGCTGAGCGCCGGCGCGCCGTCCTTCGCATGTGCGCTGATCGCCGCGTCCCACCGCCGCTGCAGCTCGACGAGCGCCTGCGCCACGTGGCTCGTGCGCGTGTCCATGTCGACCCACTGCCCGGCGTTGTAGCCGACGTTCGCGAACAGACGCCCGACCTCCAGCAGTTCGCGGTAGCGCTGCGCCCAGACGCGTTCGCCCACGGCGACGGCGCCGCCGACGCGCTCGAGCTGCACGTACAGGTGCTCGAGCTCGCGCGCCTGGCGCAGCCGGCCGTGCTTCCGGGCGAACGAACCGGCGAGCCGCGCGTACTCGGCGAGGTCGATCAGCTGCTCCGGCAGACCGCGGGGCTTCGGCGCGTTAGGCATGCGCCCTCCGCGGCTTGGGCACCGCACGCGGCAGGTGCGCCCACGTGTCGCCGTACACCGCCATGCAGATGGCGGAGCGCGTGACGCCGTACTGCTCGGCCCACGAGGTGAACAACGCGGGCAGGTCGCGCCGTCGCGCGCGCAGCACGCGGCGCAGCGGCTGCCCCTGCAGGGAGCGGCCGCCCGTGCGCTCGCGGAGCTGCCGCAGCTCCTCGCGCACGAAGTCGCGCATGTAGAGTACGGCGTCGGCGTCGAGGCGCGCCGCCGGGTGCGTGATCCCCGCGACTTGCGGCATCGTTAGGCGCCCTCCCCGTCGTCGGTGGCGTGCGACCATTCGGCGGTGCCGATGTAGACGAGCGCCGCCCACGGCGCGCGGTAGTACGCGTCGCCGGCGCCCGGCATGTGCACGAAGCCTTGCACGCCCCACGACTTCGGCTCCGTCACCGTCAGGAACGACGCGCCGAACACGTCGTCGTGCGCGGGGTCGACCTGAAACACGTCGCCGACGCGCGCCATCGTCGGGGCCTCGCGCGGCGGCGGGGCGGCGCCGGCGAGCCACGCCCGCACCGCGTCGCGGGAGCCGTGGCTCGTCGACGGGAGCTCGTTGTGGACGTACCACACGAGGTCGCGCAGCGCGTCGACGCCGAGCGACGGGTGCAGCACGACCACCGCGCGCGCGAGGTCGTTCTCCAGGAGAGCCGTCACCAGGCCGCCCGGCTCGAGGCGCTCGTCCGCGTAGCGTCGGAGCCCGGCGATGAGCTCGGGCGGCGCGTGCGGGTAGTCGTACGTCGCTGCGGACGCGTCAGAATGAGAGGTCATCGTCGTCGTAGGGTTCGGCGTCCGGCACGAAGTCGCGCTCCGCCACGCGCTGGCGGTACGTCTCGTACAGCGCGTTGTGCTGGTCCCGCCGCGCGAGGTACTCCTCCCGGAGCGCCACCGCCGCCGCGGACGCGCGCAGCTCGCCGACGAAGTAGCGGGCGGTGCGCTGCACCCGGGCGAGCTCGTGCCCCCACTGCTGCGCGAACTCCATGGCCTCCACCGCGACGGAGGCGTCGCGCGCGAGCGCGGCCGCCTCCATCAGCGTCAGGTCGCGCGCGTGGTGCGCGTCGCAGTCGCGGCAGACGGCGAGCTCGTGTCGCACGCGGTGGCCGTCGACGGGGAGAAACGCGACCTCGCGCCGGCCGAGACCGTGCGAGAGGTGCGCGTTGCATCGGGAGCAGGAGCTGAGCACGCGGACCGCGCCGCCGGGGCGACGGCGCGTCATCAGGCCTCCTCGCGCGTGCGGCGGACGCTCGTGCCGTCCTCGTACGTCGCGGTGATCGACGTCAGGGCGGGCACCTCGTCGAGCAGCCGCGCGCCGTGCGCCTCGAGCTGGTCCGCGCAGTCGTCACAGCACGCCGCCATGTGCGTCGTCCACTCCTCGGTGCCCTTGACGCGGAAGCGCAGCACGACGTCCGCCCCGTCGTCCTCCGCGATGGGCGTGTGGCAGATGAAGCATTCGCGCGGCATCGTTAGGCTTCCTCCAGCGCGTGGAGCGCGGTCGCGAGCCGTCGCCGCGCTTCAGGTTGCGTGCGTACGCAGGCCGAGCACACCCCGCGCTCGGTGTCCGCGTCGTACGCGAGCCAGGCGCACCCGCCCGGGCACGCGCGGCTCTCCGTGCAACCGCACACGACACACTCGCCGATGGGCACCGGCAGCGGACGCGAGAGTCGCGCGCGCCTCATACGCCGGCGCCGACCAGCGCGCCTGCCGGCGTGAGCTCGCCCTCGAACAGATCCCCCTGCAGTCTCTTTCCCTCGAGGTAGAGTTGCGCCTCGCGCTCGAGCCCCGTCAGCGCCGCCTGCATCGCCCGCGACATCGTACTCTCGACGGCGCCCCACGAGCGCTCGCTCACGTGCGGCGTGTTGAAGCACCACGGCTCGGCGACGGTGCCTAACGATTTGAGCATGGTCACGACGCAGCCGCGGAACCCGTCCTTGTCGTGGGAGACCGCCACGGACTGCACGTGGATGCCCCGGTCGTAGTCCGCGCAGCCCCCGAGCTCGAGCAGCGCGAGCGACGGCGCGATGAACGCGTTCAGCGCCTGCTGGAAGTCGCGGTGCGGCGCCTCGCGCGAGGTGACCACCTGGTCGACCTCGCGCTGGTCGCTGGGCTGGTCGTGCAGCTCCAGCGTGACCACCGTCCCGTCGTAGCGGATTTTCCGGAATTGCACGGGTCACCATTCCTTGTTGATCCAGATGTCCCAGGAGCTTTTCTCGATCTCGGCCATCTTCACGCGCACGTCGTCACGCTCCATCGCCGACTCGGGCACGCCGAGCAGCGTGAAGAGCTGCGACCAGCGCCACCGGCGGATGCGCACGCGCTGCTGCTGCAGCTGGTTCCGGGAGTCCTGCGCCATAGTCAGAACGGCGTGTCGTCATCGTCGGGCGGCTCCGGCGGCAGGTCGTCGTCGAGCCCCCGCACGGCGCCGATGCTGTGGGGCTGCCTGCCGCGCGCCGCCGCGTTGGGCGACGCGTTAGGCGGCGTGCTCGGCGCCGAGGTGGGCGGCGGGTCCGCCTGGTTACGACGGTCCTCGAGTACGGCGCTGATCGGCTCGATCCAGCGTTCGCCCGCCTCGCCGCCCTTGTGTCGCAGGTAGTCGAGCGCGCGCGTGAGCTGCTCGGTGCTGCACGCGCCTAACGTTTTGCCCTGCACGTCGCGCAGCTGCGTCGGCATCTTCGTCGGGAACACGAGCGCGGCGGACGTCGCGGGGATCTCCTGCTGCGCGTTCGGCTCGTCCTTCGGCTTCGGCGGCCACTGGCCGGGCCAGAACACGCCGTCGCAGCTGCGGTCCTTGCACTTGAAGTCGGGCGCCCGCGGGTTCGTCTTCGACGCGCGGTTATCCCACATCTCACCGTTGCACGTCGGGCAGCGCGGCTCAGGCTCGGCCACGCTCGCCCCGTTCGCGGCGCTCGCCGCCGTGCCCTCGTCGTCGCCGCGCTCGAACATCTCGCGCGGCAGGTCTTCCACGTCCTGCGTGAACTGGTCGCTGAGCCCCGCCGCGAGCAGCGTCGCGCCGACGTACGACCGCTTGCCGGCCATCTTGAGCGCGGTGTTCTCGCAGTCGCGCGGCCGGTCGATGTACTTCGACTCCATCGTGCTGCACGAGCCGATGCAGCTCGCCACGACCTGGCCCGACTCGCGGTGCACGAGCTCGCACTCGACGACGTAGCGATAGAGCCCGTAGGACTCGCCGGTGACGACCTCCTCGCCGATCTTCCGCCCCTTCTTGCCGTTCTTCCACTCGTACTTGTGCTTCGTCTTGCGCCACGGCACGACGCGGTCGTGATCGACCTCCTGCTCCACGATGCGAAAGCGCGGCGTGAGGCCGAGCGCGCCGTTCACCCGCTCTGCGCCCGGCTTGTAGAGCGTCGGCTTGTCGGTGCCGGGCACGGTGCCGAAGTCCCGCCCTTTCTGCAGCGTCTTCGCGATGAGGTCGCGCATCTCGTTCTGCGCGACGAGCACGTCGGCCACGGGCGCGATCGGGCGCAGCAGCGCGAGCCGCGGCGCCGCCGGCGCGACGGCCACCTCCTGCGGTTGGTGGACGGTGAGGGCGGTGGTCACCGTGCGATCCTCCCGAAGTCGCGCGCGTACTGCCGCTCGCGCTTGCGCGTGAGGCGCTCGGCGGCGCGGTTCGGCTTCGTCGGGTGCGACGCGCGACGCTGCTGCCACGTCCAGCGCGCGAGAGTGGCCACGAGGCCCGTCACCGCGCCGGCGGCGAACAGCCGCGCGAGTTGGGTCGCGTTCATCATCGCACGCCTCCTGCTCCGGTCCTGCACTGCGCCCGCTTCTTCTCGCGGTAGCGTCTACAGCCCTCCCGCGTGAGGCGACGCCGGCATTCCCGGCATCCGCGCGTTCCGTCCCCGGTGATGTAGAGATTCTCGCCGGCGAACGGATGGCCGTGTTTGCAATGCGTCTGGTACATGCACTGATTCGCTATCCGTCCCTTCTCCGACGCGTCGCGCGTGTTGTCGGAGTTCGTGCCGAGCCACAGATGCTCGGGGTTCACGCACCGCCGGTTGTCGCAGCGGTGGCAGACGAACAGCCCGGTCGGGATCGGTCCGTGGGCGATCTCGTACGCCATACGATGCGCCCGCATCGCCGCGCGCGAGCCGAGCGACAGCACACCGTATCCCGTGGCACTGAGCCCGCCTTGCCACTCCCAGCAGCCGCTCGGCATTCGCGTCGCGAACTGCCAGAACCGGCGATCGGGATCCGCCTTGATCGCGGACTCTCTCTCGGCTCGCGTTGCGTTAGGCATGGGTCGCCTCCGTCTCGGCGAGGGCGGCGCGCGCGATCTGCGCGCAGTCGAAGTGCTGCGCGCTGACGCCCGCCTCGTACGCGTCCTCCAGCGATCCCCAGGTGCCTTCGCCGGGATCCTCCTCCGGCGCGCCGTCCGCGATCTCGATCAGCGCGGCGCGCAGCCGCTGCACCGGGTCGATCGCGGGCGCGGTGGGTGCTGTCGCCTCGCCGTCTTCGCGCTCGTCGCGCGGACAGCCGTACATGTGCCCTGCCGGCGCGTCGACGAGGTCCGCGAGGGTCGCGAGATCCCACACCTGCTGCGCGGCCGGCTCGCCGCACTTCGCGCACGGACGCACGAGTTGGAGGATCCAGCGGTAATCGTCCTTGTCGTACCACGCGGAGAACGTGAGCCCTTCGACCACCACGAAAGGCCTCCACGCGAAGCCTTCGTATCGGACTTCGATCTGCTCCGGCTGTACGACGACGCCGAGGCTGCGTTGCAGCGCGTGGGTGATGCCGCTGGTCGCCGACTCCTTCTCGCGCTCGTCCTTCTCCCGCTGCTCCTCGGCTTGACGTCGCTGCTCCTCGGCGCGCGCGTGTCGCGCGCGGCCGAGCAGCGTGCCGTCGTAGCGCACGCCCTCAGGTGTCGTCGTGGTCGCAGTCGCCATGTTAGGCGGCCTCGGACTCGGCGAGCGTGTGCGCGCGGTCCGCCTCGCTCGCGACCGCGCCGTCGGTCTCGCGCGCCGCCGTCTCGCGCGTGTCGAGCTCCGCGCGGTAGAAGCGCAGCGCGATCATCGCGAGCCGCTCCGCCTGGTTCGGCTGCATGGGCGGCCCGCCGCGCGCGACGTTGTGCGCGCTCGCGCGCTCGCGGCGCTCCGCGGCCCGGCGCAGCTGCTCGGTCACCTCGCCGAGGCGCCGCGTCAGCTCGTCGTGCGTCATGTCCTTCAGCGCCCCGAGGTCCATCATCGGGTCCGTGCTCTGGCTACCGTAGCCCCGTCCGTGCATCGCCATCTGTCCGACCCTCCAGCGCGGTGTTAACTTCTCCGCCGGGCCCCTCGCCCTGGCGGCACTTCGGTGCTGCCCCAGACGCCGCCTCGTCACAGGCGGCGTTCTGCGTGTCTGGCGTTAGGCGCTCCGGTGTGCGGCGCCCAAGTGCGCGATGCCGCGCACGACGAGCTCGCGCACGCGGTCGACCGCGGCGTGGAGCTCGGCGAACAAGCGGGGCACGTCGCCGCCGTGCGCGACGTACTCCTCGATCCGCTCCGGCAGCACGCCGGCCGGTCGGGTCTCCCGGCGCGCCATGCGATCCCACCCCTTCGTGGGGCGGCGCGGCTCCGGGGCGACACTCACGAGCAGCGCGGTGCGGAGCTCGGCGTCGACGCGCTCGCGGATCGTGGCCGTCGGGCGACGGCGCGCGGGCGCGGCGGGCCGCGGCGGCTCGTCGCCGGCGGGACCGCTCCGGGCGGGAGCCACGTATGACGGCGGCGTGCGGTTCTGGTCGTCCTGGCGGTCCTGCGGATGCCCCTCGTCCATCTGGCCCTCTGCGGCGTCACCCGCGTTCAGCGTGCAACGAACCCCGATGTCCGGGCTCCCCGATGTGGGAGCGCCGGCCCTTCTTCGCGGCGTGCTCATCCACACGCCCGATCGCCCGCGTCCCCCGACGGCGGCGTCGCCGCCGAGCGGAGCGGGGTGCTACGCCGCCGGCTCTAAGCGCGGCGGGAACAGCTCCTCTCTCGGCAGTCCGAGCGCCTCAGCGATCGCCTGCTCGATGCGCGCACTCCGGCTCCGCCCGCTCACGACGTCGGACACAGAGGTGCTCGACACGTTGAGGCGGCGTGCGATGGCGCTCTGTCGCACGCCCTTCCGCACCATCTCCGCCTTGCGGTCTCTTCCGGTCATCGGCATAGTTGGCTAGTCCGGTTAACTAGTTCGGCATAACAATAAGCCGATGGCCGGCTCACTGTCAAGCCTCATACCAGAACCGGATTAGTGGAGAGCCAGCAGTCCCTCGGCCGACGGATGAAGCGCGCCCGCGAGGATGCGGGGCTGGAGCAGGAGAACGCGGCGCACGAGCTGGAGATCCACCCGATGACGCTGAGCCGCTACGAACGCGGCAAGCGGAAGATCCCGCAGGAGATCCTCGTGAAGATGGAGGAGCTCTACGGCAAGCCGGCTTCGTCGAACTCGGATCAGCAGAAAGCCGATGCGGATGCGCCGTTACCTGGTAACGCCGGCGAGCCGGTCAGCATCGATCCCATCACGTTCGGCCGCCTCTACGAGCGCCTCGTGATGACGGCCGAGATGGTCGGGCTGCTCGACAATCAGACCGCCGCGATTAGCAAGACTGTGCACGGTGTCGGCGACTCGCTCGAAGCGATGCGCACCACACTCGCGTCACTCGCCGGCGGCATGACGACCGTCATCGCGCGCGACCTGCCGGCGCCGCCGGCCGGTCGACCGAAACTCAGCGTGGAGGAGGCCGAAGCGCTGCTCGACCGCCTGAACCGCGAACGCGAGGCGCGTCAAGCGCAGGCGGAGCGGGATCACGCACCAGCGCCAGCGACGCGCGCCGCGGCCGGTGCCTAACGTGGCGGCGACACAGCGCCTCCAGAAGGCTTTCGACGTCCGGGCTGTCGTAGTCCGCGCGGACGGCGATCGTGGCGACGACGCCGCGCTCGTCACGCAGGACGTAGTGCGCCGCGTCGAGCGGCGTCCCCATCACGCGCTCAATACACACGTAGGCCGGACGAGGCGTGGGCGCGTGAGCTTCGTGCGAGGTCGACGGGGTAGGGCGCATGCACTCTCACCGGCTACGGAATCCTTGGGAACCCCTGCGTCGGGGTGCGCTCCCATTCTTCGGCGCCGTGCAAACGACCGTCCAGTGTGGCGCCGACGCGCGGTGTGACGCGCGCCGTGGCGCGCGCGCCACATTGCGCTGCCCGCGCCGCACGCCGAGCGTAAGCGTTAGGCGCGCACCGCACGTGCACGACCCGGCGACGATGCCGGTCCTCCCGCGCCTAACGGCGCAGCAGCACACTCCCCGCCGATGTCGAAGCCTCGCAATCCGTTCCCTCCGAGCCCCGTCGCGGACGCGTGCCGTGTCGCGGGCTGGCTCTCCCTCGTCGCCGCGGCATTCTTCGTCTACGTTGGCTTCTCGACGGGCCTGAGCGCGACACGCGCCGGACAGGGCTCGAGCGGCGGTCTCGCGCTGCTCATCGGCATCGGGAGCGCGATCATCCCCGCGGTTGCCGGGGTTCTGCTGCTCGCCGTCGCTGAGCACCTGACGCAGCAACGTCAGATGCTGACCGCGCTGCACACGCTCGCGCTGCGCGCCGCCGAGCCGCCGTCGGCCGATGTGCCGGTCGCACCCGACGGATTGCCGTCACGCGCGTGGGCGTCGTCCGCGCACTGACGATCGTTGCACGACCCCGCGACGCTGCGGGCCTCCCACCGCGCCGTTAGGCGCACCAGCCCCACCGCAGGAGCAGAAGATGATTCGCCGTAGTGTCCTCGCTGTCGCCGTCGCCGGTCTCGCCGCGTGCGGCGGCGGCAGCACGGCCCCCGATCCCGTCACGAATGTGACCGTCGCGGCCCCCGCCTCTACGCTGGTGGCTGGCCGCACGATGCAACTCTCCGCAACCGCCCTGAACGCGTCCGGCTCGGTGCTGACGGGCCGCGCGATCGCGTGGAGTTCGAGCAATCAGAGCCTGGCGACGGTGTCGCCCTCTGGGCTCGTCACCGCCGTCGGCGAAGGCTCCGTGACGATTAGCGCGGTGGCGGACGGTCAGTCCGGCGCCATCACGCTCGCCACCCGCTACCCGTACCCGAACGTGTCGGGCTTCTACACCGGGGCGATGTCATTCATCGACATCCCGCGGGGTTCGTACACCGCGGCGGCCACCGTCACGCTCTCCCAGCCGGACCGCATGACCGGAACGCTCACCGGCGACGCCTCGGCCGCCGTCACGATCGGTGGAACGAGCAGCAGTCTGCGCGGCCTCTATGACGCGACGGTGGACACCCTCGGGCAGGTGCGGTTCTACCTGGGGGCGCCGAAGACGAACGTGACGACGTGGACGTTCCTCGGCATCTACAACGCGAACAACGGCACGATCCTCGGCAACCACGCGCTCGGCACGGTGGGACAAGCGCCGATCACCGGCGGGTTCTCGCTGGTCCGCGCGTCGAGCAACGTGCAGATCCTCGCACAGGGCGCCGCGGTCCGACCGGACGACTTGCTGTCGCTCCTGGGAAGACCGTTAGGCAAGTAGCGCGTTGCCCGCGCTTGTGCGCGCCGAACGCCATCTCGGCGCGACGCGCCGAGACCCCGCGCGCCCCCCGTCCGACAGTCGGACGGGGGGCGCGCGTGCGGGCAGGTCGTCGTTGACAAGTATAGTACTGGGTACTATACTTCATCATGGCCACCGCGCACTATCTCACCTTCGTGGAACTCGCCGCCTTCGCGAACGCGGCGAAGGGCGTGCTCGGCGACGACGAGCTGCGCGCGCTCGAAGCGACGCTGAGCGCGGACCCCTACGCGGGCGACGTGGTGGCCGAGACGGGCGGCGTGCGCAAGGTGCGCGTCGCGCTCGCGGGGCGTGGCCAGAGCGGCAGCGCCCGCGTGATCTACTTCTACCGCTCGGCGAAGGGGCGCATCTACCTGATGTACGTCTACGCGAAGAACACGCGCGCGAACATCACGCGGGCCGAGCGCCACGCCCTGCGGCGCCGGGTCGCACAACTGGAGGTCGAGCCGTGACGAAGACCGTGACGAGGCGCGGAACCACGCGGACGCCCGCGAAGCGCGCGAAGCGCGCGAAGAGTCTGGGCCAACACCTGATCGACGCGCTCGACGAGGCGATCGCGTTCGAGCGCGGGGAGCTCGAGATTCCCGCGTCGCGCGTGCGGCGCGTCGCCGTGACCGCACGCGAGGCCGAGGGCGTGCCCGCGCCCCGATATGCCGGCTCGCGGATCGCCGCGCTCCGGGGCCGCCTCGGCCTCTCGCAGCCGGTGTTCGCGCAGGCGCTGAACGTGAGCGCGGAGACGGTGCGCGCGTGGGAGCAGGGCAAGCGCACCCCCGACGGGGCGGCGCTCCGGCTGCTGCAACTCGCCGAGGAACATCCGGCGTGGCTCACCAAGCACGTGACGCCCGTGACCACGCGGACGCGTGCGACCCGCGTGACCCGTGCGACCCGTGCGACCCGCGTGACCCGCGAGAACTTCGAGGCCGCGCTCCTCGCGAGCGCCGCGCAGGCGGCGGCCATCGCACGCGGCGACGCCGCCCCGGCGCGCGCCGACACGCTCGAGCGCACCGAGCGGGACACCGCCGTGGCGCGGTCGCGCCGTTCCAGGCGATGACCGGGCTGACGCTCGTGTGACGGTCGACACGCAGCATGGGCCTCCTGGTACCAGGAGGCCCATGCTGTCGAACCGCTATCTCGCCGAGCTGCTCGCCGCGATCGCCGCCGGCGAGCCCCTCACGCGCGCCGAGCGGCGCGACCTCGCGCTCGAGGTGCTGCGCCTCCGGCGCGCGCTCGGCGAGTGTCGCGCGCTCAACGCCACCCGAGACGCAGCGCCGACCACGTGTCCGCGTAGTTCTCGACGAACTGCTTGTACCCGGTGAGGTACGCCTTCGCGATCGCCACCGCGAAGGCCTGCTCGGCGCGCTGCGCGTAGGCCGGGACGCCCGTCTGCTTCGCGAGCCACCAGTACGCCGGCGTGATCAGCAGCGACACGTCGGGCGCCGCCGTCTGGCTGCCCGTGCCGGGGCAGTCCACCGACATGTAGTTCCAGCTTCCGTCCGCGCGCCACTGCGTGTCGAGGAAGCCGATCGCGGCGCGCACCGCCGGCAGCGTCCGCGGGTCGGGGAGCTCGCTGTCGCTCGCGATCAGCTCGGAGTTCATGAGCCCCCCCATGAACGACGCCTCGCCCTGGCAGAACGGCTTGGCGGGGAACGACCCGTCCGGCTGCTGCCACGCGAAGATCGCGGTGCGGAGCGTGTCCACGCGGGCAGCGTAGACGCGCATCGCCGCGCTGTCGCCCTTCTCGCGTGCGAGCTGGTGACACAGCCGCTGCGCCTGCAGCGTGCGCGAGGCGATGCGCGGCTCGCCGGAGCCCTGCCCGGTCCACCACGCGTGCTGGTACTGGTAGTCGGCGCGGTAGAGCACATCGGCCGTCCCGCAGACGGCCTTCGCGCTCATCGTGTCGCCGGTCAGGTGATAGTGCTCGACGAGGCCGCGCAGGAGCGACCACTGCGGCACGGCGCCGTAGTGGTTCGGCTCGAGGTAGCGCGTGCGGTAGTCGACGACGATCGTGTCGGCCCGTCGGCGGAACTCGGCGCGCTGCGCCGCGGTGAACTCGGGGCGCTGCGCCGCCTGGTAGTAGCTGAACGCGCCGTCGTAATAGTCGCTGAGCAGGTAGTTCACGCCGTCGCGGTTCCACGCGACGTCCGCGTACTTCGCGAAGTTCGCGACGTAGCGCGTCAGCGACGAGTCGTTCGGCGTAGGGGCGGGCGTAGGGGCGGGCGCCGGCGGCGGCGCGGGCGTCGGCGTGGAATCCACCACGGGCGACGGGACGGGCTGGGGCGCCGGCCCCGAAGCGATCGGCACCATCACCCGCACGGTGTCGGTGAGGCGCAGCGTGTCGACGTGCACGAGCGTCGCCCACACCGTGTCGACGTGGACGCTGCGCACCGTGTCCGTGCGGAAGAGGGTCAGCGTGTCGAGCCGCGTGACGATCGTCGTGTCACGCCGAACGACCGTGTCGGGCTTCACGTGGAAGAGCTGCGCGAGGTCGCCCCAGGTGACGGCGACGGACGGCGCGGGCTGCGCGTGCAGTGGGGCGGCGACGAGCAGGAGGAGGACGAGCAGGGGACGCAGGAGACGGCGCATCGGAGGGGAACGACGGAGGGGGGGAAGGGGAGCGCAATTCGTGCCGAATCGCGCCTATAACACATGCGTTATGTCTGACAGTGGAAGCCGAGCGGGGCGCGGTCGCCGACGTCGGCGTGCTCGGCGTACTCGATCGAGCCGCCGCCGACCTCGGTCACCTGCGACCGGAGCGACGCGTGCGCGCGCCGCGCGCGCTCGTGCACGGCCACGAGGTGCGCGATCGTCGCGTCGGCCGCGTCGGGCGGGGTGTCGGCGGAGAGCTCGAGCAGCGCGTCGCCGACGCGCACGTGGATGGTCGCCGGGAGGGCCGCGGCGCCGGTCGGCTTACGCGGCATCGTCGACCTCCGCCGCGACGGCGGGCGCCTCGAGCGGCGGCGGGTTCCACGGCCGCCGAGACGGGCCGAGCTCCGCCGGGCGGCCGCTGAGCGCGACCGCGTGCGCGTGCCGGCACGCGTCGCACGCGAGGGCCGCCGCGAGTGGGTCGGTGCGCGCGACGCTCGGCGCCTCGACGCTCCCGAAGTCGCGCAGCCCACCCGTGTCGTCGTGACACGCGCAGTCACAGGTCAAGGACTCGGCGTTATTTTCGTTAGGCATCTGCGGCATCGTCTCGGGCCTCCACTGCGGCAGGCGGAGCATGTTCAGCGAGAAGGACATCGCGCGCTTCTGGACGCGCGTACGTCAGGGCGAAGGTTGCTGGGAGTGGCAGGGCACGGTGCACAGCGCCGGGTACGGCGTGCTGCGCGGCCCGAACGGGAAGCAGTGGAAGGCGCACCGCGCCGCCTTCTTCCTCACGCATGGCACGCTGCCCGGCCCTGGGCGCTACGTGTGCCATCGCTGCGACAACCGGCTCTGTGTCCGTCCGGATCACCTCTACGACGGGGACGCGGTCGACAACAACCGTGACACCGTGGAGCGCCACAGGCGCGCGCCTGCGCCGACGCACTGCCGGAACGGTCACGAGTTCACGCCGGAGAACACGCTGCCGGCGTTCAAGTCGGCCGGCGTGGTCTGGGGCCGACGCTGCCGCGTCTGTACGTACCGCACCAACAACGCGTCGTACGCGCGGCGGCACTCGACGGAGAGTCGTTAGGCAGCGCGTGGCGGTCACGAAGTACGGCATCGGCGTCTCCATGCGCTCCATGGCTCACCGCCCCACGCGCCGCGCCGCGATCGCGGCGCCGAGCATCCCGTTGATCGCCGCCGCGCGGCTGTGTCGCGTGCCCGGCGCCGCCGCGACGGTGATCGTCGCCGTGCCGTGCTGCGTCGGGTCCTGCACGCTCGTCGCGGTGATCGTCGCGAGCCCCGGGCCCACGGCGGTCACCAGCCCCGCGCCGTCGACCGTCGCGACGCCGGGCGCGCTCGAGCTCCACGTCACCGCCTGCGACGGGCTGCCGGTGCCGGTCACCGTCGCCGCCAGCGGCTGGGTCCCGGCGATCGCGAGGGCGGACGACGCCGGCGTCACGCTCACGCCGGTCACGCCGCCCCCCGTGCTCACCCACGCGAGCGCGCCGATCTGGTTGCCCGCGACGTTCGCCGGGTTGACCGCGGCCGCCGTCGGCGCCAGGCCCCACTGGATGTGGGCCTCGAGCGCGTCGAGCAGGTGCGTGTACGTCACGCCGTCGGCGGCGACGTAGTTCCGCCAGAACCAGCGCGCATAGTTCCGCCCGCTCGCCGGGTCGACCGCGTGCTCCACGAGGAACGCCATCGCCTCGCGCACGTCCTCGACGCAAATCGTGTCGTTGCGGGCCGTGCCGTCCGAGACCGTCGCCCCGGAGGGCCGCGTGGCGCCCACGGCGTAGCCGCTCGCGCGGGCGGCGCGCTTCTCGGTCCAGTAGAACGTGATGAGGTTCCGCCACGGCGCGCGGAAGCCGGGGTCGACGTTGATGAGCGAGTGCGCGTCCGAGTTCGCGTCGCTGAACGCGGCCTGCAGCATGTTCATGCCCTTCGCGCCGGCCGTGTTCGTGCTCGTGTTGCCGATCGCGCCGGCGACCGAGATGCCGGCGCCGTAGTTCACGTTCCAGCCGAGGTTCCAGTCGGAGAGCGTCACCGTCGGCGACGTCACGCCGCTGCCGGCGCCGAAGTCCGAGATGAGGCGCGTCTTGATCGTCCCCGGCACGCCGCCGCCCGGCGGCCCCCACACGACGTTCTTCGTGAACGTGTCCACCATGCCGGGCGAGTAGCCCGTCTCGTTCACGTGGAAGCCCTGCGGCTCGCCGTTCGGCCCGCGGTAGATCGTGTTGTTGTTCCACGCCCACCGCAGAATCGTCGACGCCTGGAACCCGCCCGCCGTCTGCGCGCGCGAGCCTTGGATGTCCCCCACCGACCGGTCCTGGTCGATGTTGTCGGGGAGCATGATGTTGAACTCACTGCGCCAGCCCGCCGACGCGCCGGTGGGGCTCGCGTTGTAGCAGTGCCAGTCGCCGGTGCCCGTGCCGCAGCACGCCGAGTCGGTGATCGTGTGGTCGAACGACTGCGCGGTGAGCCCCGCGTTCCAGCTGATGCCGTGCGTGTTCGTGAGCGCCTTCGCGAGCGTGGCGGCCTGCCGGTTGGGCGCGCCGGTCGGCGTCTCGTCGGTGCCGTCGACGTAGCTGTACCAGCGCTGTTTGTTGCCGGGCCAGACGCAGTTCGGCGCGCGCGTGTAGCGCACGAACGCGCGCGACGTCGCGAGCACCGGCGGCGAGCCCGTGATCGTCGGGATGTAGTTGTGCGTGAAGACCGGGTCGGTCGTCGTGCCGTACGTCGCGCCGTTCGGGTTCTGCGTGATCGGGCTCCAGCTGTTCCGGTGGATCGACCCCTTCGTCGTCTGCGCGCCCGACGTCGGCGCGCTGCCGCCGAGGAACGCCCACGGCGCGTCGGCGCCGAACAGAAACTCGTTCGTGTCGTCGATCTGGATGTCGCTGTTGCCGATCGCCGAGAGGTTCGGCGCGCCCGACGTCGTGACGAGGCCCGCGCGGCCCGAGCGCGTGACGAGCGTGCGCGTCGTGCTCGCCTCGATGCCGGCGGAGAACTCGCCGACCGAGAGGCCGCGCACGATGCGCGCGGGGCCCGGCCACTGGTTGAGCGAGAGGAGCGCCTGGACGCAGTCGACCGTGGTGTTGCTCGATCCCGGCGTCACGCTCGTCCGCGGGCTGCCGTTCGCCGTCGGGACGTAGCGCGCGAAGCTGTGGAGCGCGGGGTCCGCGTCCGCCGTGCGCAGGTAGAGGAGCAGGTAGGCCGCGCCCGCCGGCACCGTGTCGGGGCACGTGACGCGCGGGATGTTGCCGGCGGCGATCGTGAAGAACGCGCTCCACGGCGAGAGCGCGGACTCGTCGCCGTTGGGGTACTGCCACGCGTACGCGACCGCGTACGTCACGGTGCAACTGTTCGCGGCGGTGGCGGCGAGCGACCCGCCCGTGGCGCCGCCGCCCGCGACGGCGACCGTGGGCGCGCCCGTCGGCGCGACGGCGGCGCCCTGCGACGTCGTCTTGTGCAGCGGCTGGTCCGCGCAGTTCGACAGCGCGGCGTCCTTCAGGCGGTGGCGGCCGGTCGACGTGCTGCTGAACTGCATCGCCGTCTGGCGCCACGTGCCCTGCAGGTTCGCCGTGATGAAGGGCCGCGTGCCGGCGCTCGTGTTGAGCGTCCCGTCCTGCACGCCGATCAGCGCGAGGCCGTGCGCGACGCCCGTGCGGAGACCCGCCGACAGATAGAACCCGTACGGCGTCTCGCTCCCCCAGACCGTGGTGCTGTAGTCGAACGTGATGCCGCGGCCGTCGTTGCCGACCACCTGGATCTGCGAGACCCGGGCGTCGGCCGCGGTGCCGCTCGTGCCGTTGACCGAGTTCGCGTTCGCCGTCGTCATGCCCGTCGTCGCCGCGTGCACGACGTCGCCGCGCAGGAGGAACGGGAGCCCGCTCACCGCGCCGGCCGCGAGCACGCCGTTGGCGTGCGTGAAGCGGATCGCGCCGTTCGGCGGCGTCGCGTTCCCGGCGTTGTACGCGGCGGTGAAGTCGACGAAGGTCGTGCCCGGCGTGATGCCGCTCGCGACGAGCCGGAGGTTCGCGGCCTGGTTCGTCGTCCCGTCGGTGAGGTAGACGTTGATCGACGCGATGCCGGGGTGGATCGCGTTCCAGAAGCCGGCGGGGAACGTCCAGCGCGGCGGCGCGGCGCCGTTGGTCGCGCTGAAGCTGGCGAGCGACAGCACGGACTCGATCGACTCGAGGCCGTTCGTGTCGACGACGGTGTACGCGAAGAAGTACGACGCCGTCGCGAGCGCCGTGGTGCCGCTGGGCGCGGTGGCGACGTCGGTGTTGACCGGGCGCACGGTCGGCTGCGCGGGGCGGCCCGCGCCGATGGGGACGCCGTTCGGGTCGAACGCGACGCCGTTGGCGCAGAGCACTTCGTCGCCGGCCGCGAGGGCGGTGTCGCCGTCCCAGTACGGCAGGGTGCCGGACGCGACGCCCGTGGTCGGGGCGCCGGTGCCGGTGAGGGTGCGAACGCGAGACATGCGGGCGGCCTCCCGTTAGGCCGCGGCCGCGACCGGCGCGGGCGCGACGAGCCGGTCGCACGCGCGCGGCAGCCGCACCCCGCGCACCTGGTAGGCGTCGAGCGGGAACTGCGACACTTTCACCGCGTCGTGCTGGTTGCCGCCGAGCACCTCGACGTACGTCCGCGACGTCGAGAGCAGGAAGCCCACGTGGTTCCCAGTCGCCGAGCCGGTCGCGACGTCCGACGTCGCGCCCTTGCGGCGCAGCACGACGATCGCGCCGCGCGCGGCGTCGTACGCCGGCATGCCGTACTGCAGCCAGCTCGCGGCGAGCGCGCTCCGCGTGCGCTGGTAGCCCGCCTCGCGCATCGCCCAGTTCACGAAGCACGAGCACCAGGGGATCTCGTCGTGGTCGACGCGCAGGTCGACGGCGGTGCCATACTCGAGGATCCGCGGGTTGTCCTGGGCGCCGGGGATCTCGTGCTGGCCGAGCTCCCGCGCGGCGACCTGGAGCCACGCGGGATCGTTGGGGTGGACGATGGGCGACGACGTCGGCGACATCAGCGGGGATCCTCGGCAGGGGAGAGAGCGGGGGTGCCGAACGGGGTGCCTAACGGAGTGCCGAACGACGCGGACGCGCGCCACGCGCTCGCGCCGCCGACGCGCACGCCGAGGTAGGCCAGGCGCGCGCGCCACGGCGCGACGCCCTGGCGCAGCATCAGGTCGTAGAACAGGCGGTCGGCCTCGGCGCGCGTGTACGCGCGCGCGGGCGCGACGTCGACCACGCCGCCGTGGCGATAGAGCTCGTCGTGCACCGCCGGCGGCAGCGTGCCGCCGTCCAGGCGGTCGAACAGCAGCCACGCGGCGCGCGGCGACGACGCGAAGTCCGTCACGCGGCCGGCGGGGATCGTGAGGACGCAGGCGTGCCGCTCGTCCGGCACGCGCACCGTCTCGAGCAGCTCGTAGTCGGTGCCGTCGACCTCGCGGAACGCCGGCTCGGGCAGCGGCGGGCGGGACGTCTCGGGCGTCACGGCGCGGCCTCCGGCGTCGCCGCGGCGGCGACGAGCGGGTGCGCGAGCGCGGCCGGCATCGCGACGGGAACGGCGGTGATGGCGGGCCCGCCGGCGGGGGCGCGCGAGGGCGCCACCGGCAGGCGCCACTCGCCGGCGCCGTCGTCGAGCAGCGTGCGGCAGGGCAGGCGGCCGAGCTGGCGCTGCGCCGTGGTCTGCCCGGCGCAGATGCCGCGCGCCAGGTCCGCGGTGCGCGTCTCGAGCGCGACGCGGAGCTCGCGGACCCCGTCGCGCAGCTCCGCGCGCTCGCGGTCCTGCGCCGTGTCGTGCGTCGCGAGCGCCGCGATCGCGGCCGACGAGACCGCGCTCGGCGCCGACGGCAGCGCGCACGCGCGCAGGCTCGCGATCGTCGTGCCGGGCACGAGCAGCGCGAGGACCGCGGTCGGGTGTCGAAGGCCGCGCAGCGCCCAGCGCAGGACGGCGCCGAGCCAGCGCAGCACGATCCGCTGCTGCGCGGGCGTGAGCACCTCGTCGTCGCCTAACGGAGCGCCTAACGGACCGCCGAACGGACCGCCGAACGGCGGCGCGGGCGTCGGGGGGAGATCGGGGGTGGGATCGGCGGCGGGAGACATCGGCGGGACCGGCGGGACATCGAGGAGGGAACGGCGGGAGGGGACGTGCGGAGGACTTCGTTCGGCGCCGTTAGGCGATGCCGCCGGCGGCGGCGACGGCGGCCGCGGCGGCCGCCGCGGCGAGCGCGCTGGACGAGCCGGACGTCAGGGCGTCGACGGCCGCCGCCACGACGGCGAGCAGGTCGTCGTCGCTCAGCGCCTCGCCGCTCTGCGCGTAGGCGTCCGACGCGAGCACGCGCCAGCGCACGCGCGGCTCGTCGCGGCCCGGGTCGACCGAGGCGACGGCCGCCCAGCTCTTGCGCGCGGCGCTGTTCGCCGGCCCGCCGTTCGCGGCGTCCGCCTCGGCCTGGACGTCGAGCGCGACGGAGAAGAGCGCGGCGATGACGCGCTGCCGGAGCGCGGCGCTCGCGCCGGACCAGGCGTTGAAGTTGTCGGTGAGCGTGGGCATGGGCGGAGACTCAGCGGGCGTCAGAGAGCGGCGAGGAGCGCGGCGAGCTGCTGCTCGCGCGTGGCGAGGGTGACGGTCGTCGCCTCGGGGTCGGCGAGCGACTCCTCGAGCGCGGTGCATCGCACGGTCGTGTCGAACGGCGCCACGTGGCCGAGCGCCGTCCGCGCGCGCGTGTCGGCGCCTAACGTCAGCTGGGCGTGCGCCCACGCGTCGCTCATGCGCGCGAGGTCGCGCACCGTACAGCGCACGTCACGCGGCGGGGTCACGCGCGCCGCGAGCTCGGCGTGCAGCGACTGCACGAGCTGCGTCGCGCCGCTGCCGACGCGGAGCGGCGGCGCCGCCGTGCCGCGGCCGATCGCCGCCGCGTCGACGAGCACCAGACACGGCGTCCACGCGACCGGGTACGGCGTGCCGGACGGGTACGTCCCGCCGGTCCACACCTGGCCGAACTTCGGCACGAAGCGCAGGCGCGCGCGGCAGCCGCGCGACAGCGTGAGGTCCGCGAACGAGAACGTCGTCCACGCGCCGGCCGTGTAGCAGTACGCCGCGGGACCGGGGTCGATCGTCTGCAGCACGTTGCCGGTGCCGTCGAGCAGGTCGACCAGGACGGCGAGGCCCAGCCCCAGGTTGCCCTTGCCGTCGAAGGCGAAGAACGCCCCGGGGTCGGCGTCGATGAAGAGGCGCACCGCGAAGCCCGCGCGGTTCGTGTCGCCGGCGTCGAGCCAGCTCGAGGCGGGCCCGGTGAGCGTGCCGGTCACGCCGTCGGTGCGCACGGTGAACGCCGCGAGGTAGCTGCCGTACTGCGGCGTCACGACGCCGCCGTGGACCGTGCTGATGCCGGTGCCGTCGACGCGCGCCACGCTCGTGCCGAACGGCTGCGTGGTGCCGTTGTACGGCACGACGCTCCACCCGTCCGGCGGCGCGCTCGCGCCCGCGTTCCACGCGTCGAGCACGGCGTTCGGCAGCACGTTGTCGGCGGGGTCGATCGACTTCCGCGTGAGCACGCGGAACACGCGCCCGTAGGCGGCGACGCCGGACGGCGAGGCGAGCTCGGTGACGCGCGCGCCCGACGGGTCGGTCTCCCAGTCGAGGAGCTGCCCCGCGGCGAGGTCGGTCAGCGCGGCGCCGGTGCTCGTGATCGGCGTCAACACGACCGTGTTCGCGCTCGCCGCCGCGCCGTTTGCGCGGAAGCGCTTGGTCGGCACGTGCCGGTACACGCTGTACGTCTGCGCCGCCTGGCCGAAGCTGCCGGGCGGGACGCCGGTCGCGTCGTCGACGACGTCGATCCAGCCCGCCACGACGTCGAGCGCCGTGATGCGGTACGTGATGTTGCCGAGCGGGAGCAGGTCGCCGACGGCGAACAGCGCGAGGTTGTTCGCGCCCTGGACGTCGTAGCGCTGCGGCGGCGAGCCGGACTTGGTGAGGCTCTGCGTCCCGATCAGCGCGGCGTAACTCACGCGCGCGTCCTCGTACTGGCCGTCGACCGTGACGGGGTCGGCGCCGGCGAGGCCCGTGAGCGTCACCGCGCGCCCGCTGCCGACGGTGGCGCCTAACGCGCTGACCGTCACGCGCGATCCGGCGGGGTACGTCACGCCGCTCGTCGTGTCGCGCCGGAGCTCGACCAGGTCGCCGAGGCTGAACGACGTCGCCGCCTCGGCGAGCGTGAACGTCCCGGGCGCGGCGGTGTTGGTGATCGCGAACAGGCGGCCGGTGCGCGCCTGCAGCGCGTACGGCGTCACGGCGTCGACGTACTCGCCGTCCTCCATCACCGGGCCCGTGCCGTTCGACGGGTCGACGAGCGTGACGACGCTCCCCGCGACGCCGGTCACGAGCCACAGCGCGTGCTCGATCGAGCGCGTCGCGTCGGTGCTCACGTCGCTCGAGGTGTCGTTCGTCGCCGGCGTCCCGCGGATCACGCCGACGGTCATCTGATCGTCGCCGTTGTCGACCGAGCCGAGCGCGGTGAGGTGCGTGCCGACGAGCAGCTCCGGGAGCGTCGTGCCGGCCCCGCGCTGGGCCGCCAGGCGGATCTGGTAGCCCGTGCGGCCCACGCGCTCGAGCCACCACTCGCACGGCGCGCCGGTCGCGCGGACCGCCGTCACGAGCTGGTCTAAGAGCGCGTCGCGCGTGAGGTCGGTGCCGCCGACGTTCTGCAGCGCCACCGTCGCCGCGGCGCCCGACACCGTGCCTAACGTGATCGTCGCCGGCAGCCCGGGGAGCACGTACTGCGTGACGAGCTGCTGCGCCGTGAGGCCGGAGACGCTCCACGTGGTGCGCACGCCGCCGGCGCTCGTCCCCTCGCCGATCACGCCGGCGCCGGTGAACGCGCGGCGGGGCGCGGTGGCGGTCACGACGAGCTGGCCGCCGGCGGCGGTGCGCGTCGTCTCGACGGTCGCGATCTCGTGCTCGCTGAAGTCGTCGCCGTCCGCCTCGCGCGTCGTCACGACGGCGATCACGTTCGGCTTCTTCAGCACGTCCGCGGGGTTCTGTCCCGCGATCGGCACGGCCAAGTCCCACGTGAACGTGAGCGTGCTGCGGTCGCCGTCCAACGCGCGCGTCCGCTTCGCGTCGCGCGGCAGGAACGGCAGCACGCCGACGAGCGGGCTGGCGTCGCAGATCAGGCCCGCGCGCACTTCGAGCACGGGCACCGGGCGCGGCGCGAACGCCGTCATCGCAGCCCCCGCATCTCGTCGAGCGTGCGGAGCCCTGGCGCGACCTTGGCGGCGAGGAGCACGGCGTCGGGCTCCACGCCCGCGCGCGAGAGCGTCACCGCGAACTGGTCCCACGTCGCGGCGGGCGCGGTGCCGGTGGCCTCGAGGGCCGGCGACGCCTGGACGCCGGCGTCGGACTGACAGAGCACGCTCGGCGGCAGGGCGCGGGTCGCCCACCCGCCGAACTGCCCCGTCCACACGAGGCGCTCGCGCAGCGCCCCGCGCGCGGCGGCCGGCGTCGGCGCCACGCCGCTCGTGCTCTGCGCGCCGTCGAAGCGGCTCGCGCCGAGCGTGCCGGTGGCGAGGTCGGAGAGGACCGCGCTGCCGGCCGTCCCGCCGCCCGTGTACTGGCCGAGGTCGAGCGGGCGGTGCAGGCGGCCGCCACCGGCAGCACCACCGGCGCCTAACCACAGCGGGCGCGCCATCTCGACGAAGAGCGTGACGTCCTGCGGCGCGAACGCGAGCGGGAACGACAGCGTCTCGCCGCTGCGCGCGGCCGTGACGCCGACCGGGTTCGGGATGTACGAGGTCGGGTACGGCCCGTCCTCCACCTGGAACGCGCCGATCACGCAGTCGACGACGGCGGAGAGCCCGCTGTTCGGCTGCACGAACACCTGGTGGCGGTGCAGCGCGTTCACGGTCGACGTCTGGCAGTAGATCCGCCACGCGCCGCCGGCGAGCGGCGCCATGCCGAGGTACGTCCCGGCGGTCACGGCGACCTGCGGGACACCCGCCGCGTCGAACGTGTACGCCGCGTCGAGTACGACGGACATCGAGACGATGTCCTGCACCGACACGCGCGTCGGCACGAAGGAGAAGGTGAGCTGCGACGGCGCGATGACGAAGCTGACGCCCTTCACCGCGTTCGTCGTGAACGGCGGGTTGACCGTGTCGTCCGCGCGGAGAATGTCTTGCTGCGCCTGGCCGTTCGCCGACGTCGGGACGAGCAGCCGGCAGAGCGACACCTCGCCCACGCTCAGCCAGTTGGGCGTGACGGTGCAGTTGGCGAGCGCCCACAGGTCGAGGCGCTCGGGGTCCAGCATCAGGTTGCGGCTGGCGCGCTCGAGCAGCAGGCCTAACGACTCGCGCACGCCGTCGCCGTCCAGGTCGAGCGCGATCCACCGCGGCTGGTTCGGGGCGACCGTGCGGATCGCGCCGGTGCTGTCGACCGTCGTGCCGAACGACGCGCGCGCGAACGTGCCGGCGTCGCCGGCGACGCTCTGCGGGCGCACGCCGGCGGCGTCGAACCCGAACGCCAGGCGCGACGCCGCGTCGCCCGCGCGCGGGGCGGGGGCGGCGAGCGAGTAGTCGGCGGGGAGCGGCGGCCGCGGCATCGTTAGGCATCCCACAGCAGGGGGTACACGAGCAGCGCGCGCGCGCTGCCCGTCGGCGTGCTGACCGCGACCGATGGCCCGCTGCCGAACGCGGGGTCGCCGTCCGCGGGGTCGAGCGCGAAGTACTCGCCCGCGGCGCGGCGGCCGCCGGCGTAGACGCTCGCGTAGCCGGTCCCGCTCAGGTGCTCGGTGACGACGCGGGTCGCCATGTCGACCTCGAGCCAGTCGCTGCCCGAGAGGCCGGCGGTGAGCGTGATCGACGCGCCGGCGATCGCCCGGCCGGCGAGGTCGGTGCACGCGAGCGTGACGGTGGTGCCGGAGGCGCCCGTGCTGCCCGGCGTGACGACGACGCGCGGCCAGACGGACAGGGTGCCTAACGGCACGGCGGTCGGCTGCGCGTCGCTCGAGGCGAGGCCCACGATCCGCGGCGCCGCGCTCCGCACCACCGGCGGCGAGGCGACGAACGCGATCGTGACGAGCGCCCACGGATCCCGCAGCGGCGAGCCGGAGTGCGCGACGGTCCAGCCCGCGCGCGGCGCGAGCCACACGCGGTCCGGCGCGACGTCGAACGCCACGGCGCAGCGCCCGCCGACGGGCACGCACGCCGCGAGCGCGCGGACGGCGCGGTCGAGCGACGTCGGATCGGGCGCGTGGATGTTGAGCGCGATCGTGCCGCGCCGCTCGCCGGCGCTGCCGAACGCGCCGGCGGGCGCGGGGCCGACGCGCGCGGGGCCGGGGTCCGCGGTGGCGGGCGTGACGGCGAGGCCGTCCCACCAGCCGCCGAGGCTCGCGACCGACACGTCGTCGGCGCCGGCGAGCCCCGCGGCGACGCCCAGGTCGAGGCCGTTCACCGTGACGCCGATCGTCGGCAGCGGGGCGTTCACGCGAGCCCTCCGAGCGCATCGAACACGCGCGCGTCGCCGCGCGCGCCGAGTTGGCTCTTGAGCGCGCGGCGGATGCCGTCGAGCAGCGCGGGGCCCATCGCGCGCGCGATCTCGGCGCCGGTGAGCGTCCCCAGCTCGGCGAGCAGCGCCGACGCGTCGGCGGCGCCGGTCACAAGCTCGCCCAGTTCCAGCGACGCGGAGATGTCGCCGACGTTTACGGTGATGTCCCCGCCGCCGACGCCGAACGCGCCGGGGAGGGCGGGGGGCTCGATCGGCACGAACGCGCGCGGCGAGAGCTGCGCGATGAGCGCGTGGATGTCTTCGAGCTCGTGGACCGACGCCTGGAGCAAAGCGGTCTGCGCGCGCTCGGCGTCGACGAGCGCGCCGGCCGTCGCTTCAGTCACCTGCGCGACGTCGGCGGTGAACGCCGTGCCGCGGAGCGCGTCGGCGGGCAGCGCGGCGCTATTGCCGAACGCGCCTGAGGTGCGGAGCTGCGAGCCGATCCCGACCGCCTGGTTGAACTGCGTGATCTGGTCGGGCGAGTACTGATCGAGCACACCCGCGTCGATGCCCGCGATGCCACGCGTGATGGCGGCGTTGACGGCGTGCGGATCCGACAGGTCGACGCCGTCGAGCCACTGCGCGATGAGCGGGTTCGTCTTCGTCGCGAGCACAGCCTCCTCGCCGAAGGAGACCGGCGAGTCGCCGACGCCGAGGAAGTCGTGCGCCTTCGCGTACGCGTCGAGCGCGCTGGCGGACAGGTCGCGCTGCGCCTGCGCCGCGTCCTTGGCGGCCTGCGTCGCCTTCTCTGTCGCGGCGCGCTCGTCTTCGAGCGCCTGCACGTGGTGCAGCGTGGCGAGGGTCGACGCGTCGGCCCCTTCGTCGATGAGCTGCTGGGCCTCGCGCTGCTCGTCGAGCTGGCGCTTGTACGCGTCGGCTTCGTCGGTGCGCCCCTCTGCGACCAGCTCACGGTAGTGCAGGTCTTCCGTCGTCGTCTTGTTGAGCAGGGCCACACGCGCGTTCTCGGCGTCCGTGGCCGCCTTCAGCGCCGCGGCGTCGTCGTACGCGGCCTTCGCGCGCGCGTTCTCCGCGGACTCCTGCTGCCCGGCCGTGGCCTCGGCCTGGGCCCGGCGTTCCGCGTCCGCTTCTGCGGCGAGACTCGCGGCGTGCGCGTCCTCCTCCTGCTGCACCTGACGTAGCCGGTCGAGCACCTCCTGCGGGACGCCGGCGTTCAGGAGCTTGTAGTACTCCTCCTGCTCGGCGACCGTGCGCTCGAGCGCGTCGCCGTCGGCGTCGCGGCCCTGCGCGCGCAACTCGCGCAGGTTCAGGTCGTTGTTCGTCGACCCGATGAGACCGAGCACCGTCGCGCGCGCGTTGTTCTCGGCCTCCGCCGCCGCCTCCTGGGCCTTCGCCATCGCCTCGGCGGCGTCCTTCGCATGCTTGTGCGCGCCAATGAGCCCTCCGATCGCGCCGATCGCGCCACCGACCACCGCGCCTAACGCCGTGCCGACGACGGGCACCACGCTCCCGATCAGCGCGCCGGTCGCGGCGCCCGCGCCGGCCCCGGCGAGTGCGCCGACCGCCTGGCTCTTGCCGCCCGTCGCGTAGCCGACGTCGTAGCCCGCGACACCGGCCGCCGCGGCGCCGCCAAGCGCCTGGAACGCGCCGCTCTTCGCGTACTTGCTGAGGACCTTCTCGATCGCCTGGCCGAGGATGTCCTCGCCCATGCGTGAGAACGTCTCCCAGAACGAGTGACCGCCTAACACGCCGTCCTGCAGGCCCGCGAGCACGCCGTCGGCGACCGCGTGCTCCACCGTCTCGCCCATCGCCTTCGCGAACGCCTTCGCCGCCGGATCCGTCGGCTTCACGACGTTCTTCATCGCGGCGGCGACGGCGTCGTGGAACCACGCCGTCCACTCGTCCTGATTGTCCTTCGGCGGCGTCTCGATCTTCGTGAAGTTCTTCGACGCCGCGGTCGCCGCCGGCGCGAGTTTCGCCGCCGCCGCACTCACGTGCTCGTACGCCGCCGCCTGCGCCTTCAACTCCTCCGTGAGGGCGGCGACCAACTCCTTCGCGTCGTAATACGTGTTGACGAGCGCGACGACCTGGTCTCGATGCGCGCCCGTCGTCTTCGTCAGCGCCTCGGTGATCGCCTTCTGCCGCTCGGCTTCGAGCTCCACGGACTTGAGGGCGTCGCCGTGCGTCATGAGCGCGTCGGCGGCGGCCTGCTCGCCGGCGGCCTGCCGCGCGAGATCGGCGAGATAGGTCGCCTGCTTCTCGCCGTGCTTCTCCTGCGCCTTGTCGAACGCCTCCAGCGTCGTCACCATGGCGGCGTACGCGGCGCGATCGGCGGCGGCGAGCGTCACGTCTTTCGCCTTCGCGTCGTACTGCGCGGCGAGCGAGCGGGCGATCTGCTGATATCTGGTGTCGACGGATTCGAGTGACGCGACGAGTCGTGCGTTGTCCTCCACGGCACGGAGGTCGTTCGCGTGCTGCTGTCGCGCGGCGTCGTCCCGCCCGTGCTGCAGCTTGTCGCGCTCAGCCTGTAGCTTTGCCTGCTCGGCCGCGTTGTCCGCGCGCGCGCCCTCGGACGCGCCGTAGCCGCCGATCATCCCGGTCGCGCCGACACTCGCGCTGGAGGTGCCGTACGCGACGTTCTTCTGGAGGTCCGCGATGCGCCGCTCCAATTCCGCGATCGACTTGTCGAACGCCGAGACGTCGGCCGACAGCTTGATCGTGGGGTGGGTGGAGTTGATGATCTCGTCGGCTCGCTTGAGCGAATCCTCGATCTGCTGCGTCGCCTTGCGGGCGTCCTCCGTCAGGAACTCGTACGCCGCCCCGATCGCCGCGATGCCGGCGATGACGCCGACCACGAGGTTGCCGCCTAACGCCATGAGGCCCAAGCGCGACGCGATCTGCCCGATCGGGCCGGAGACGCCGAGCGCGCTGTCGGCGAGCGCGGTCAGCGGTCGGCGGAGCGCCGTGAGGCTCAACGCCGCGCCGCCGCCCGCCTGCTCGACCTTCGCGAGTTGCCCCGTCAGCCCGGCGACGTAGCCCTCCAACTCCGCGCCCTGCCCGATCTCCTTCGGCGCGGCCTTGATTTCGAGCTGCAGCGCGCGCGTGAACGCGCGCCCCGCCTCCGCGCCGGCCTTCGCCGCCTGGTCGGGCGGGAGGAGGCCCTGCGCGAGCGACGCGCTGATCTGCGCGAGCCTCTGCGTGAGCTCCTGTTTCAGCTTGTCGCCGAACTGCCGCGCACTCTCGACGCCCTGGCGAAAAGCGGGGTCGAGCGCGGAGACGTTGGCGCCGACGCTGACGTTGATGTTCGGCGCCGTCATCGCGGGCGCACCGGCGGCTTCTTCGCCGCCGCCTCCTGCTCGGCGCGCTGCCGCGCCTCGTCGTGCGCGATCGCCTCACTCACGTGGGTTGAGAACACGCGCTTGGCGCTCTGCGTGGCGAGCTCGGTGTCTTTCGCCACGGATCCGAGGAACCCGGCGAGGCCGAGCCGAGACGGCGCGCCATCGTGCCGCGGGAACGCCGCGCAGAGGATCCGAATCGCCTCGCGGTCGACCGTGTGGTACGCCTGCACGAGGGCCAGCAGGTCGAACTCGGAGACGCCGCCGAGCCACGCGGTCTCGCCGTCCGAGGGCGGCGCGGGCCAGCGCTCGATCGGCTGCAGGACGTCGAACGGCGCGAGCGGACCGGGCGTGGTGACGATCCACACCCACTGCGTGACGCGGAGCGCCCACGTGGTCGCGCTGATCGACGGGTCGCCTAACGCTTCGTCGATCGCGGTGAGCGCGAAGTGCACCGGCAGCGCCTTCGCGTACACGCCGCGCGTCACGCCGTCGGTGCAGACGACGAATAGTGGGCGCTCCAGGATGCCGTCGAGGATCGCCTGCTGCAGCGCGGCCGCGTTGTCCCGGCGCGCGGGCTCGGAGCTGCGCATCAGGCACCCGTACTCGTGCCAGCACTTCGCGTACGGCCCGACGCCGCCGGTGTCCGGGTGCTCCTCGCTGCCCGGCCACTGCGCGCGCAGCACATCGAGCGCGACACCGCGCTTGAGCAGCGCGACGGCGAGCTGCGCGGCGCGCGCGCGGAAGCCCGCCCGCGTCCAGTCTTTCGGACGCAGGCGGGTCGCGATCGCGACGAAGTCCTCCCGCGTGTGCGGGCGACTCTTCGACCGGACGCGGGACATCGGCGGGGCCGGTGGGGAATCCGTCGGTGCCTAACGCCTCGGCGGGTTAGTGGTCGCTGTCGCGGTACACGAGGCACGTGGCGTCCCACGTGACGTCGATCGTCGCCGTGTCGCTGCCGCCGCCGAGCGTCGTGTTGATCTGCGCGGCGATCTTCGCGTTGACCCAGTCGAACGTGAAGATCGTGACGCCGTCGTCCATGACGCCCGACGCGCGGATCACCATGAGGCCCTCGGTGCCGATCTTCGCGCCGCGCACCGCGCCGGACCACGGCGTGGCGGCCGCGCCGTTGCCGCTCGTCGTCTCGGGGTGGCCGAACGCGAACTGGAGCGCCTCCGGCGACCAGTCGCGCAGCTTCACGCCGCCGCCCATCTGGCCCTGCGTCACGAAGCTCGTCAGCGGCGTGCGGCCGATGGAGCCGTACACGCGGTTGAGCGTCGAGCCGCCGGTGAACTGCACGCCGCCCGCGAAGTCGCCCAGGTCGGTCGCGGTCATGCGGTAGACCTTGGAACCGGACTTCGCCGGCACCTTGATCGGCTGCGCGGTGGGGAGCGACGTGCCTGACGGCGTGCCGAGCGTCACGAGGTCACCGTCGCCGTTCTGCCCCACGAGCAGCACGGGATCCGCGGCGAGGAAGCCCGTGATCGCGGCGACGCCGATGGAGGTGTCGTCGATCACGACGGGCGTCGCGCCGACGGACGTGTTCACGGCGGGGCTCGCGAGGCGGAACGCCTGGATCAGGTTCACGCGCTCGAGCAGGCCGCGGGGATCGTACTTGCGCATCGGTGGGAACTCCGGAGGGGGCGGTCGAGGAAGTCGGGCAGGGAAACGCGAACGCGCGGCACAGCCCCTCAGCTCGAGGGGCTGTGCCGCGCGCGACGCGGCGTGCTCGGTTGTGGGGACTACGAGGTGCGATACTGCCGAACGGGCGTGCCTAACGCGGCCTCACGAGGTACTCGGGAAGCAGCGGACTTCGATCGGGACGATCAGGACGCCCTGGTCGATCAAGACGCCGCCGTGGCGCTCGATCGTGCCGACGATACGGCAGTCCGCCACGAGCCCGCCGAGCGTCTGCGACGTCTGACCGGCGGACGGGGCGAGCGCCGCGCGGACAGCGTCTTCGATCGTGTTCATCATGGTGTCGAGCAGGGTGTCGACGGGGAGTGAGGCGCGGTGCACGTAGAAGAACCACGTGTAGTGACGCGTCCACTGCGTGACACCTGCCGTCGATCGACCACCGCCGCTCGGCGCCGGCGGTGCTGCGTTCACTGGCTCGCTCGCCTGAAAGCCGGCCGGCTGCTCGGCCGGAGGCACCTGGTCGAAGTCCTTCAGCTCGCGCGAGCACGTCACGAGCCCGGGGACCGTCTGGAGGCGCGCGAAGAGCGCGACGGCGACGGCTTCGGCGGAGACGCGGCTCATGCGCTGCCCTCGAGCGCCGCGATGACGCGCTGCCGAATGGTTGCCTCGATCTGCGGACGCAACTCGTTGAGCGACGAACGCAGGAACGAGCGCTCAGGCATGCGCACGCGGCGCTCGAAGCTGCGAACCTGCACGACGGTCGGCGCGATCGTTCGACCGAAGGCGTGCGAGATCTTGCGCGCGTGCGCCTTCACCGTTTCCGGGCCATCGAAGCCGTACTCGTGGATGGCGGCATACTTGACGTTCGTACCGACCTGCGTCTCGATGCGGGTGCCACTGTCGCGGAATCGCTGATTGATGCTGCGACGAAGCTGGCCTGTCCGGTTGCGCAGCACCTCGCCGGAGAGCTTCTCCTTCGCGCGCGTCAACACGAGATCGCCGGCGCGCTGCACGCCGGTGCGCACGGCCTCGCGCACGCGCATCCCCGCGCTCTGCAGGGAGAGCTCGAGATTGCCGCCGGTGGTGACGCGGAACGCAATCATCGCCCGGTCCTCAGAACGCGGCCACGCGCCGGTAGGGCGCGAGCGCGAGCTGCACGAACGCGGGCATCACGCCGATGTCGTACGTCGTCGTTTCGTTGGCGGCGCCCTTGGATCGCACGTCGAGCCGCTCGCGCTCGCGGTACAGCCGCGCGACCCAGCGCACGGCGGCCTGCGCCACCTCGGCGGGGGTCACCAGGAAGCCGGCGGTCAGCTGCACGGCGACGTTCTGGACGCCGCGCGTGAAGCAGCCGCCGACGAAGTACAGCAGGCTCCCGTCGAGCACCCAACCGCGCTGTCCGACGGCCGGCTGCTGCGGGATGATGACGCCGTCGACGCTTACGCTCGTGACCGAGACGACGGGGCCGTGGCGCAGCAGGAGCTGGTCGCCGCCGCGGCCGTGGTACGTGTCGGTATAGCTCGCGAGCGCGAACGTGCGACCGCACCACGTCTCGATCGCCGCCGAGACGGCCGTGACGAGCGTGCCGAGCAGCGTATCGTCCGCGTTGGAATTCAGCGGGAGATACGCTTTCACGGCGTTGAGCGTGGTGAGGTCGCCCATGGTCGGAACCCGTTAGGCGCGGGTGAAGCCGCGCGCGTCGAAGTGCGCGGCGACGTGCGCCGGCACGGTGAAGACGCCGCCCATGCGGTCGAACCGTGTGAGTGCGCCGTCGAGCTCGAGCTCGACCGGCCCGCAGTGCTCGGCGGGCGGCACGAACGCGACGGTCTCTGGGGCGGCGAGCGCCGTCGACGGCTCGTCGGCCGGCGCCGGCGTGAGCGGCGCCTCGGTGACGGGCGGCTCGGTGATCGGCACCGGCGTGCCGCTCACGTCGGTCGGGGCGGTGTTACGCATCGGCGCGGTCCTGCTTGGTGCAGCCGTGCGCGCACGCGACGTCGACCGCGCTCTCGGGCACGGCGACGAAGCCGTCGGCCGCGCGGTACTCGTGCCCGTCGTGCGAGAAGCCGCCGAAGTCGGCGGGCGCCTTCAGCCGCACCATTGCCTCGGGCGCGCGCACCTCGAGCTCGGGCGCGGCGATCGTGAGCAGGCGCTGCACGCGCTCGCTGCCGAGCAGCGGCGCGAGCTCGGCGTCGGACATCGAAGCGACCGCGGCGGCCGCGTCGAACGACGGCGCCTGGTCGGGGGAGTTCTTGGTGGCCATCGGAGGAGAAGTCGGAGGAACGGCGGGAGGGGGAGTGCGGGCGCCTAACGGAAGTCGTTAGGCGCCCGCCGAGCCATCGAGCTGCGGAGCGTCAGCCGTTGGCGATGTTGGTGCGGACGCCGAGCGTCTGCGGGTAGTAGACCTGCAGCACCTCGTCGACGTACACGCCCCACTCGTTCTTGCGCGTGCGCAGCGGCCAGTCGATCCGGTGGTACTCGCGGCGCGTCTTCACGCGCTTCACCGGCCCGATCGCGCCCTGGAACGGCACCGTGTCCGCCTCGTACATCAGCGTGCCGGGCACCATGTCCGGGTGCACCTCGATCGGCACCGGCCGCTTCGTCACCGGGTGCGTGATCGAGTCGACCACGACGCCGGCGGTGAGGCCCTGGCCGCCCGAGACCGGGTAGCGGATCACCGGCACGCCGCCGTTGGCGACGACTTTGTTCGTGATGTTCGCCTGCTCCTGCGAGTTCGCGAGGATGCGGTCGGGGACGATCTTGTAGAGGTCCCAGAACAGCCGCAGGTCGGCGCTGATCTCGGCGATCCCGCCGGCGCCGTCCGACGTCAGCGGCGTGCCCGTGCCGGGCGTGCCCGTGCCCTGCGCGGCGTAGAGCGCGCCGAGCGACGCCTGCGACGCGTACGTCAGCAGCCCGTCGAACGCGAGGGCGCTCGTCGAGTGGTCGCTCGCGTCGAGCGACGCGGCGGTCTGGCCGGTCGCCGGCAGCGCGGTGAACTTCGCGCTGTTGACCGTGGTGATCTGCGCGATCTTCTCCGCGCCCGCCGTGCCGACGAACCACGCGTACGCGACCGCGCCCGGCACCGCCGCGACGCTCGCGCTCACCGTGTTCGTCGAGCCGCCGCCCGTGGTGACCGTGGCGTTGGCCGACTTCGCCGCCGAGCCGCCGCCGTACGTGTCGGTCGAGCCGTCGGCGTTCGTCTTCGTGATCGCCTGCGGGATGCCGTTCGTCAGCGTGGCGCGCTGCCAGCCGGCGAAGGTGAGCGCGACGCAGATCACGCTGACCGTGGTCGTCGCGGCGATGCTGCCGCCCGACGTGGCGGTCGAGAGCGACGGCGTCGGCGTCGTGCCGAGCGCCATGCTGGTGTTGCCGCCCAGGAGCATGTGCTCCTCGGCGAGGAAGAGCTGGTTCAGGAGCGACAGGGACTCGAACGCGTCGATGTCCATGAAGCCCTCGGCCGCGTAGCCCGCCTCGAACGTGTAGTTGTTCTCGAGGCCGAGCCCGCGGTAGCTGACGCTCTTGTCGACGGACGTCGTGTTGATCACGGCGCCGCGGTTCCCCTCGGAGACGCCGGCGCCCTGCCGCGGCGAGTTCACCGAGGTGATCATCTTCCAGTTCGCCATCAGGCCCGCGCCGCCGCCGACGCGCGCGATGCGGTTGCGGATCGACGTCAGGACGTTGATCAGCGTGCGGGCCGGCGCCTCGAGGTCGAACGCGACGAGGCCGGTCGCCTGCGTGGCGCTCTTGTTGAGGCGACCGATGATGAGGTCGCGGACCAGCGCGTCGCTGGGCGACTGGAGCGCCTTGTTGAGCAGCTCGATCGTCTGCTGTTCGGTGAACATGATACGTCTCTACAGGGGAGCGGAGGGGACAGGCGGAGGGGAGGGATGGGCGGGTGACCGCGACTGTTAGGCAGTGTGAGGCAGTGCCTAACGGTCGCGGTCAGGACTTGCGGACGCTCAGGCCGGGCACCATCGCGAAGGCATCCTTCGCCTTCGCGGCGTGGACGGGATCCACGCCTGGGGTGAGCTCTGGGTCGGTCTTCGGGTTCACCGAGTCCACGACCTTCGGAACGGGCACCGCCAGCACGGCGCCCTTGGGCGCGGCGGGGTGCGCCTTGAGCGCGTCGAGCGCCGCGCGCGTGTCGGCGAGCTCGGTACGCAGCGCGCCGGTCGCCTTCTCGACGGCGGCGTCGATCGCCTTCTGCAGGTCGGTCTCGCGCGCCGCGCCGAGCGCCTTCGCGACGATGGCGGCGATGCGCTCGTCGTCGCCCACCGGCGTCGGCGGTGTGACCGGCTCGGCCGGCGTACTGGGCTCCTCTGGCGTCGCGGCCTTCTCGACGTCGCCGGCGGGGGCGGAGAGCTCCACCACCTCGACCGTCTCGACGTCGCCGCCCGGCAGGTCGGCCACCGCTTCGGCGCCTTCCTCGGTGACCATGGCGGAGAGGATCGTCACGCCTTGCGACAGCCAGTCGCCGAGCTGCGCGGGGATCGGCGAGCCGTCCCCTTCGATCTCGGCGTCCCAGGCCTCGTCGCTGGCGAGCCACTGCACGTCCTGCAGCAGCGAGGCGAGGCGCGCGACGGACCAGAGGCCCTTCTGGATCGGCTCCGCGCCGTCGTCGGCGCCGTCGATCTTCGCGAACTTCATGACCGCCTCGGGGTTCGCCGGGCGGTCGACGAGGGAGACCTCGGTGAGCTGCAGCTCCGTGATGACGGAGCGGTCGGCGGGGTCGCGCTTCACGACACGCCCGCCAATGGAGAAGCCCTTGTAGACCTCGGTCTCCACCTTCAGCACGGCGACCGGGTCGACGACGTGGGCCTTGAACGCGGTGCGGCCGTCGCCCTCGACCTGCATCTCCATCGCGGTGCCGGCGGCGCTGGCCTGGTGCATCTCGCGCACGGCGCCCCAGCGCATGTAGTCGGGGATGGCGTTGGCCATCGCGTCGGCCTTGATCACCTCGCCGTCGGCGTCGCGCGCTTCGCTCGAGGCGTAGCCGGTGACGATGAGGGTGCCGTCGTCCTGCTTCTCGACCTTCTCGAACGCGCCGTACAGCGTCGTGCGCGAGGTGCGCCGCTTCATGCTGGAGCTCCAGGGGAAACGAAAAACGGGCCGCACGGCACTCCGGTGAGGGAGTGCGGTGCGGCCCGTGAGGCTGCGTGCTCGGTTGTGTGGCCGGTTGCGCGGTGCGCGGGTCCGGCCGGACCCTATTGCACGTTAGAGCCCTGGTGAGGGCGTGTCAAACAGAGGACGATCGATCGGCGTTGGCGTTGCGCGCCCGACTTCCTCGGCCGCGCAGGGCAGATGCATCGCGCCCCGCGAGGTGACCATGATGCCGACACCGCCGGCGAGGTCGCGCGGCCCGTCGTGCAGCGGATGCCCGCAGATCACGCAGCGGGTCGCGCGCAGCGTGCCGGTGATGACCGGCGGCACGTCGCTCATCGCTCGCTCGGCGGCTCGGCCATCGGCTCCAGCGTGCCCGTGAGGATCGGAGGCGCGTCGGTCATGGCGCGCGCTCGGCGGGAAACACGACCTGCTCGGCGGTGAGATGGACGCGTAGATCGAGGCGTGAGTTGGCTACCCTGTCCGAGCCGTCACGCAACGTCGCGCTGCCGGTCAGCGTCATTTCGTCGATCGAGCCAGTCGCCACGATCTCGTTGCCGTCCGCGTCGCGGATCGTGACGGTGACCGGCTTGCCGTTGCGGAACCCATCGAGCTTCTCGCGAATGGTGAACGGTTCCATCTCATCAGGGTCGAGTGGCACGGTCTCAGTTCTCTGCGAGCACAGGCACAATGTCGCACACGCACCGAGGGTGCGCAGGCGGGTCGCCGATGCCGCCGAAATCGTCGTCGAGCGGTACGACGCCCATCGCCGCCGCCGTGTCGCACTCGTCGAACCCGTCGTGCTCCGAGCCGAGCAGCCACCGCTTGCCCGCCACCTCGCCGCTCGCGCGATACGCCTCGAGGTTGCCCTCCACGTCCGCGCGCGCCGTCTCCGTGCGCGCGATCGTGTCGGCGCGATCGGCGCTGAACGCGTAGGAATCGCCGATCTCCTGCGCGAGCCGCGCGTTCGACCAGCCCTCCTCGAGCGCCTGCACGACGTCGCCGCGGAGCGACGCGCGCGTGCTGTCTGTGATCACCCAGCGCGCGTCGGGGTTCGGCAGGAGCTGGTTGCCGTCCCACTTCATGCCGACCATCTCGGCCGCTCGCTGGTGCGCCCACGCGATTGCCTCGACGTTCGCCTGCCCGGTGATCTCCGGCAGCTGGGGAACGCCGATCTGCGCGAGCCCGGCGTCGTGCCCCGCGTGCAGCACGTCGACGAGGATCGCCTCGACGTCGGGGACGATGTGCGCCCAGTCGGTGAAGTCGAGCGCGCGCAGGATCTCGTCGACGACGTCGGCGCTCCCCGCGTCGATCGTCGCGCCGTCGTCGTCCTTGCGAAGCTCGACGCCGGCGACCTTCGTCGAGCCGCCGTGCACGAGCACCGCGTGATGGATCTGCGTCGCGAGCGACTGCGCGCGATCGGCGAGGAAGCTGGTGAGCGCGTCGCGCAGCCGCCGGCGCGGGCCTTGGACCGCGCGGCGGTTGCGATTGATGCGGCGGATCGTGGGCTTGCCGCTGCGCCCCTTCCCGATCAGCTCGAGGAACGTGTCGTCCTCAATACCACCGAGCA
>Ga0308175_100000251_pt1 | contig 40921 bp, 30 predicted proteins | sample PhyCR1_3_FD_203893 | JGI IMG/M metagenome (GOLD analysis project Ga0308175, IMG submission 203893) | Soil microbial communities from UC Gill Tract Community Farm, Albany, California, United States - DLSLS.C.R1 | ecosystem: Environmental > Terrestrial > Soil > Agricultural land | place: USA...
CCCCAAGATCAGACCCGACCTGTGCACTGCCATCCCCTATTTGTTCGATTGTAGTAAACTTCCGAACCTTCAAGGTCTTAGATGCACCGACCGCGTCTGGAGTTGCCGGGTCGGGGTAACGGGGCGGCAAACGTATCACCCAGCCGTCGCGCTATTCCGGGCGTAGTGTTCCAGCCCTTTTCGAACTCTAACTCGTAGTATGCTGGGATCGAAATCCTTGGAAGTAGGAGAAGAATCACTATGATCGCCCGGTTGCGACAGCAGCTTTCTTTCGCTGGTCTCGTTGCCCTGTTTGCTTGCTCAGCTTGGGCCCAAACGACAACGCTTGAGGGGAATGTCAAGGACCCGAGCGGTCAACCTCTTAAAGGCGCTGTCATCAAACTGGATCGCACTGATATCAAAGGACATTACCAGGTCAAGTCGGACAAGAAGGGCCATTGGCTCTACACCGGGTTGCCCTTCGGCACCTACGACGTTTCCTGTGAAGTAGACGGCAAGGTGATGGACAAGATAGGCGGAGTCAAGTCGAAATACGGCGACTCCACCGTCGTGGACTTCGACCTGGCTAAGGTAGCTCAACAACAGGCCGCCACTGCACAGGCCAATAATTCCGGCCAGGTGAGTGAAGAACAGGCCAAGGGCATGAGCAAAGAGCAGAAGGCCCAGTACGAAGCCGCGTTGAAGCAGCGGTCCGAGGCGATGAAGAAGAACAAAGCCTTGAACGACGCTTTTAATGTCGGACAGGACGCCATGAAGCAGGCGGCAGCCGAGCCCGACAAGACCAAGCGCCCGCCTCTGTACCAGACCGCCATCGACAACTTCAACAAAGCCGGCGAAATGGATGCAAACCAAGTCGCGGTTTGGGACAGCCTGGGCGAGGCATATTCGGGACTGGCCAGCTCACAAACCGGTGACGAGCGGAACAAATCGTACGACCAGGCAATCGAAGCTTACAAGAAAGCGCTCGCCCTTAAGCCGGATGATGCCGCTGTTTACAACCAGATGGGCAACATCTACGGTGCTCAGAAGAAGATGCCCGAGGCCACTGAGGCCCTCACCAAAGCTGCTCAGTTGAATCCGCAGATGGCGTCCAAGGCATACTTCAACATGGGCGCGAACCTTGTGAACTCCGGGTCGGCTGATAAGGCTTCCGACTTCTTCAAGAAGGCGACTGACGCAGATCCCACCTATGCTGAAGCCTGGTATCAGCTTGGCAGCACGCTCATGATGAAGGGAGCTGTGGATCCGAAGACGGGCAAGCAGACCTATCCGCCGGACACCGGCCCCGCATTGCAGAAATACATGGAGCTGCAGCCGAATGGGCCTCATGCTCAGGAAGCAACGGCGATGTTGTCGGCCATGGGCGAGCAGGTGCAGACCAAGGTCACTGTTCCGGGCGCCAAAAAGAAGAAGTAATCAGGCAATCTCCTCAGGGCGGATGGGCCTTATCACTCGCCATCCGCTCTGAGTTTCCATCATGATTCGCGTTGCGCTCGAAGCCATCATCACGATCACAGTACTCCTGATAGCTCGAGCTATCATCTCCTCCATCGTTCGCTCGCTCTCCAACCCAACAACTTTCACGGGCAGACCTCAAGATCGAGCTTCAAGCGGGTTCAAGCCGGAAAATCACGCACCGGTGAGCGGCACCCTCCATCGCGATCCGGTGTGTGGCACCTTTGTTCCCGAAACAACTCCGTTTCGCAGGGATCAGGGTGGCTCCACGTATTACTACTGCTCAAAGTCCTGCCGCGAGTCTCACTCGCTCGTTTCTCACACGTAAACTATTCGACTCGCCCTCGCGCAGATCAGGCAAGCCAAATCGTAGATCCGTTTCCGTCCACGGGCAATCTATGAGGTTAAGCGAGGCTGAAACATTTCTGGGCTTCGGAAAAGGAGATGTCCCCCCTTGTCTCGTCACGCTCTGATCATAGGCGCTGGACCCGGAGGCCTAACGGCTGCGATTCTTCTCGCCAAAGCGGGATTAAAGGTAACGGTGCTCGAGCGTGCCGCTCACGTTGGAGGCCGGACATCCTGCTTCCAGGCGAATGGCTTTCGATTCGATTACGGGCCCACGTTCTTTCATTACCCGCAGGTCTTGGAGAGCATTCTCCAGAGCGTCGGGTATAACCTTTGGCGCGAATTGGACCTCGTCAAATTAGATCCGCAGTACCGGCTCGTGTTCGGGAGCGGTGGGGACATGCTATCTACGCCGGACACGGAACGCATGGAGCGGGAAATCGCGCGGGTGTGTCCGAATGATGCACCGCACATGCGCAGATTCCTTGAGGATAACCGTCACAAGCTCAGCAAGTTTAAGCCGTTTCTTGAGGCATCGTTCGACAGCTGGAGAAGCACGATCCGTCCCGGCCTTCTGCAGCTTCTTCCAACCCTGAAGCCCTGGCGGACGCTGGATGCGGAACTGCGCCGCTACTTCTCTGACGAACGGGTCCGGCTTGCATTCTCGTTCCAGTCGAAGTACCTCGGGATGTCTCCGTTTGAGTGTCCGGGCTTGTTCACCATCCTCTCATTTCTTGAATATGAGTACGGCGTGTATCATCCCATTGGCGGCTGTGGATCCGTCACTACGGCGCTTGCTCGGATCGCTCGGCAAATGGGCGTCGAGATCCGCCTGAACGAACCAGTTCAGCGGATCTCGTTTCAGGGGCGAAAGGCTACAGGCGCGCACACGTCAGAGGGCGAGTACAAGGCAGACGCGGTGGTAATCAATGCGGATTTTGCCCGCGCCATGACCCGCATGGTGCCCGACCAGCTCAGGCGCAAATGGACTGATTCGAAGCTGGCTAAAAAGCGCATGTCCTGTTCGGCATACATGATGTACCTGGGAGTGCGAGGGAGCTATCCCGACTTTGCTCACCACACGATTTATGTTGCGAAGGATTACCGCAAGAACATGCAAGACATCGCACAGGGACACGTGTTGTCCGAGGATCCGTCGATCTATGTCCAGAACGCGTGCGTAACGGACCGGAGCCTGGCTCCTCCTGATAAGAGCACCGTGTATGTTCTTGTTCCTGTCACTCATCAGCACCCGTCAGTAGATTGGCAGCAAGACGCGCCGGGATTCCGGAAGGTCGTCTTGAAAAAGCTGGAATCCATCGGACTACACGGCCTGGAATCGCGGATCGAATACGAGCGGATCCTCACGCCGGATGACTGGGATACGGGGTTCGAAGTTGCGCGAGGTTCGGTATTCGGGCTTGCGCACAACTGGTCGCAGATGCTTCACATGCGTCCACGCAATCGCTTCGATGAACTCGATTCGGTTTACCTGGTAGGGGGCAGCACGCACCCTGGTAGTGGACTACCGGTGATTTTTGAGTCGGCACGAATCAGTTCAAGGCTGCTGCTTCAGGATCTCGGCATTCAAGCCCCCTGGAAGGAGTCTTTGACCCCGGCGGCAGCCGCCGCCGCGGTCGCGTAGAAGAGGCAACGGGATGAGTTCAACGGTTGGAGTAATCGGATCGGGTCTTGGCGGCCTGAGTGCGGCATGCGTTCTGGCCGCCCGGGGGTACAAAGTTTCGATCTTCGAGAAGAATGAGTGGGTCGGGGGTAAAGCGGCCGTACTCAACACGGACGGCTTCCGGTTCGATATGGGGCCGACGATCCTGATCTGCCCTTCGGTGCTGCGCAAGGTGTTCGGTGAGGCCGGTAGGGAGTTGTCGCGCTACCTGAATCTGGTTCCGCTCGAGCCTCAGTGGCGATCGTTCTTCGAGGACGGTAGCGTGCTTGACCTGTATGGAGATCAGGCGCGCATGAAGGCCGAGCTTGACCGTTTCTGTCCGGGCACGAGCCCGGGGTACGAGAAGTTCTCGACCACTTCGGAAGAACTGCATCAGATCTCGAACCGGTTCTTCTTCTGGCGTTCAGTCGGCTCCATCAAAGACACTTTCGAGACAGGTTCCGCATTCAATCTTTCCCTGCTTCGAGACGTCAGCCGCATGCGTCTGGGCCATACGGTCGCGGGCACGATTCGGAAAGACATAAAAGACACACGAGTCGCTCAGATGCTCGACCATATGGTGCAGTACGTCGGTTCTTCTCCCGAGAAAACACCGGCGATACTCTGCGCCATCGCCCACATGCAGGCGGAGGAGGGCGTCTGGTATCCGATGGGAGGCACCCGCGCTATCCCGAACGCCCTAGCGAAGCTCGCGATTGAGCTGGGTGTCGACATTCGAACGCATTGCCCGGTGGAACGCATTGTGATAGACGAGGGCCGGGTCCGCGGAATCGTTACGGGAAACGGAGACTACGTTCCTCTGGGAGCAGTTGTAGCAAACTCTGATGCTGTGCGCACGCACCGCGACCTGATCGGCGGAGAACCGGCCCGGCGTTTTGATCGGAGGCGCTCGTACGAGCCCGCGTGCTCGGGCGTGGTGATATATCTTGGCCTAGACAGGCGGTACGAGCAGCTCGCACATCACAATTTCATCTTTTCGCGCGACCCTCACGAAGAGTTTCATGCGATCTACGATGAGGGACGGCTCGCTCCAGATCCGACCGCGTATGTTTGTGCACCTGCACGCACCGAGGCGGGAGTCGCTCCGGCAGGTGGAGAAGCACTGTACATCCTGGTGCACACTCCGTACCTCCGAGCCGGCCACGACTGGCGTACCATGTATCCGGAGTACCGTAGAGCGATCTTCGAGAAGTTAGCCCGAACGGCGGGATTGAAAGATCTCGAGGCACGGATCAAAGGGGAGCGTTACCTGACGCCCCAGGACATCCACGAGCGTTACGGAGTGTTGAACGGGGCAATCTATGGGATTGCGAGCCATGGACGTCTGCAGGGTGGTTTCAAACCGGCGAATCACAGTCCCGATGTAAAGGGCTTGTACCTCGCCGGGGGCGCTGCCCATCCAGGACCAGGAATGCCCATGGTGCTGATGTCGGGCTGGATTGCGGCCGACAAACTGGATGGAGACAAGGTTGTGGAACGGGAGTCGGCCCACGCAGCAATAGCATGATCCCGGACAGGCGAGAGGCAAAAAGCGAAGCAGGATCAGCAGCGAGCGTCCATGCTCTGCCTCATGTCGCAAGATGGCAATTGCGCTTATTTGCGCGCTATTGCGGCTATTACCTCCGGCGCCATTTCCATCGGCTCTACTTGCTTGAGCCGTCACCGCTGACTGAGCTTGAGGGGGTTCCAGTTCTGATCTGTCTCAATCATCCGTCGTGGTGGGATCCTCTGATCGCGGTTTATCTCAGCCAGCACCTTTTCGCATCGCGCCGGCACTATGGCCCGATTGATTCTACGGCCATGGGCAAGTACAAGTTCTTTGAAAGGCTTGGATTCTTTCCCGTCACCCCGGAAACAAGAGAAGGCGCATTCCGCTTTTTGCAGATAGGACGCGCAGCGTTGTCGACCGCAGACTGTGCTCTGTGGGTAACGGCACAGGGTCGTTTTGAAGACGTGCGAGTGCGTCCGACCAGATTTCAGAGTGGAGTCGGACATCTGGCACGAACTTCTTCCCGGTTCGTCATGCTCCCGCTTGCACTCGAGTACTCATTCTGGCGAGAGCGAACTCCGGAAGCTTTTGCCTGCTTCGGCGAGCCGATTGAAGTCACGAATGGGCATTCAAGATCGGCGCTCGACTGGACACGCACGTTCGCGCTTGCGGTCGAGAGCACGCAGGATTCCCTCGCAGAACGAGTCAAGACCGGACAGGAGAGCCAGTTTCGAGAGTTGTTGTCGGGTACAGCGGGCGTGGGCGGGGTCTATGACATCTGGCGCGCGGCGAAATCGTATGCGCGGGGCAGGCGGTTTCGAGCGGAGCACGGCCTTGGCTCACGATGACGCTGCTGATTCTGGCCTCCCTCAGTGTTTGGATCGCGCTTTTCAATGCGCTTCTGTTCTTCCGAAATTTTCAGCTGTATCGTCCGCCACCTGAGCCTCAACGATCCACAGGTGTACCGACCGTGTCGGTGCTGATTCCAGCACGCAATGAAGAACGATCGATTCGCGCGGCTGTGGAATCGGTTTTGTCGAGCCGGGACGTGCATCTGGAGCTGATCGTACTTGACGACCATTCGGAGGATCAAACCAGCCGGATCATTCGGGAGACGATGCACGATCCCCGGGTGCGGCTCGAGTTTGCATCGGAGCTGCCGGCCGGCTGGTGTGGGAAGCAATTTGCGTGTTTTAGTCTCGCCCGGCTCGCTTCCCACGACTATCTGATCTTTCTCGATGCAGACGTCCGGCTTTCCCCTTCCGCACTATCTAGGATGGTCGCGTTCCTGGAAAGTAGCAAGGCCGATCTGGCCAGCGGGTTCCCGCACCAGGAAGTTCGGTCTTTCCATGAGCGGCTGCTGCTGCCGCTGATGCATTTCTTCCTGCTTAGCTTTCTGCCAATGGACCTGATGCGCAAAGGTTCCGATCCGTCGCTGGGTGCGGGCTGTGGACAACTGTTCATCGCACGCCGGTCTGCTTACTGGCGCGTCGGGGGACATGCAGCCATTCGCGAATCGCGCCACGATGGCATTTCCCTTCCCCGCGCATTTCGCAAAGCGGGCTTCCGAACCGACCTGTGCGATGCGACGTCGGTCGCGGAATGCCGCATGTATGCAAATGGGCCTGAAGTGTTTCGAGGCCTATTGAAGAATGCAACGGAAGGCGTGGCCGCTTTTCCTCGTATTTTTGTTTTCACTACGTTGTTGCTTCTCGGCCATGTACTGCCGTTCATGTTGCTGATTGTGGATATCTTTTCCCCACATTATGGGATCACGGTTATCCTTGCTCTCCTCGGGGCCGTCCTGTCGCTGGCCCCCAGGGTAGCCGCGGCGATCCGATTCCGGCAGCCGACGACGACCGCGATTTTGCACCCCTGGGCCATCCTGGTGTTTCTAGCGTTGCAATGGTACGCCTTTGCGCAATTGCTGATCGGCGCGCCCGCAACCTGGAAGGGCCGGAGTTACCAGCGCACGTAGCGGCGCGAATCTGCCCGCCTTGGTCAGAATGTAAAACGGCCGTGCAGTTGGAGCACACGCGCACCTCTGGCATTTGTGAAGCGGCCGAAGTTGGCATTCAGTACGTCGTGCGAAAACGATGTGAAACTCGTGTGATTCAGAGCATGGAATGCATCCAGGCTTAATTGGAGTTCACCTTCTCGGCTATGGAGGAAGTTCCTGCCGATCGAGAGATCCGCATTCCAATAACCCTCTCTTCGGACAAACGCACCCGAGATGTTGCCCGGCCGGATGGGCAGCCCGGAGGCGCTGCTGATGGGAAGTGCCGTGAATGCGGCTTTATTGAGATACCGCAGCGTGCTCTGGTACTTTGCGTTCACGACGGGTTGATTGGCAACAACTGGCTTGGTGCTCGGAAACTGGAGGCGGGAGTTGAGATAGCTGTTCTGGAAGTTCTCAAAGGCGCTGCCGTGAAACTGATTTGATCCCGAAGTGGTGCTAACGTTCGCGTTCCCACCCAGAACCTGGCCGTATTTCGTCAGTAAGACGTCCTGGTCTCGGGGTCTCCGGTTGCATTCGGGTCTCATATGGCAGGACGCAACGCCCAACGGTAAGACCAATGAGATATTATTGCCTTCGACAATCGGACTCAAGGCATTTATGCGCCCCGGCTCGCCCGACCTGCCGCGGAGACGAACCCGAGACGCCGGAAGGAGATACACACAATGGGTTTACCGGGATTCACGGCGAGAATACGACGAAGAGAGTTCCTGCTCGGGAGCAGCGGTTTCTGCGCGATGGGAATGAGCGGCGTCCTATCTGGTGGCACCGAAGGAAAGCGCATCGTGATCGTACCCGACGAAGCGTCTGGCGTAACCTCCGCGCCTTCGGTGCAGTGGGCTCTTTCGGAGCTCTGCCGTGCGCTCGAGAAACTACGGGTTTCTTCTATCGTTGCCGACGAGAACTGCCATGTCGAAGAAGGGAGCTTCTACATCCCTGTAGGCGCCCGGGATCGCGAACTCAGAAAGGGCTTCGGCGACCTGCGTATCCCCTGCGCTCCCGAGTCTCTGACGCTCGCGCCCGGAACTCTTTGGGGCAAGCCCGCTCTCCTGATCGACGGAGCCGATGCGAGAGGGTTGATGTACGGCATTTTGGAGGTTGCGCGTCGCGTCAGTTCGCATGGGCTTGAAGGTCTTGCCTTCGCCGAGGCGAAGACGGATCGACCCGCTAATCAGATCCGCAGCATGTCGCGGGCATTCGTCAGCGAAGTGGAGGACAAGAGCTGGTATTACGACAAGCAGTTTTGGCAAGGTTATCTAGCCGAGCTTGCCAACAGCCGGATCAACCGCTTTTCTCTCAATTTCGGCGTCGGGTATAACTTTCCGCGCAACGTGACGGGAGATTATTTCCACTTTCCATATCCTTACCTGTTCGATGTGCCCGGCTACAAAGTGCGAGTTGCACCGCTGTCTGACTCCGAGCGGGACCGCAATCTGGAGACGCTGAAGTTCATCACAGAGCAGACCAGAGCTCACGGACTACAGTTTCAGATGGGGCTTTGGACCCATGCTTACCAATGGATGGATAGTCCTCATTCAGATCACCACATCGAAGGCTTGAACCCGTCCAATCACGCCGCATATTGTAGAGACGCGCTTGCGCTGCTCCTGAAGAACTGCCCGGAGATCGAGGGCCTGACGTTGCGCGTCCACGGCGAGAGCGGTATTCCGGAGGGAAGCTACGATTTCTGGCAAACGCTTTTTGAGGCGGCAACAAAAGCTGGAAGAAAAGTTGAGATCGACATGCATGCCAAGGGGCTGGACGCGCGCATGATCGATATCGCAGTAAACACCGGAATGCCGGTCAAAGTGTCTCCGAAGTTCTGGGCTGAGCATCTCGGCCTCGGTTATCACCAGGCGGCGATCCGCGAACAGGAGATGCCGCGGAAAGAGGATGGGAAAGAGTCGGTATTTAAGTTGAGCAACGGAGCGCGGCGGTTTCTTCGCTATGGATACGGAGATCTGTTCCAGCGAGGACGCAAGTACGACGTACTGTTTCGTATTTGGCCGGGAACGCAGAAGACGCTGCTTTGGGGCGACCCGGCATTAGCGGCGGGCGTCGGGAACAGTGCTCACTTCTGCGGTGCGGCGGGGATCGACATCTTCGAGCCGCTGTTTTTCAAAGGGCGCGAGGGCTCCGGATTACCAGGCGGGCGCTGTGCATATTTGGACGAAAGTCTGAATCCAAAGGAAGGCGACTACGCCAAGTTCCGGTATACGTACCGAGTCTGGGGGCGCTATCTGTATAACCCGGACGCGGATCGAGCGGAAACACGAGTTGTTCTCAAGCAGGACTTTGGACCCGCTGCGCAGCAGGTGGAGACAGCCCTCGCGAATGCAGGCCGAATTCTCCCGCTCTGGACGACGGCGCATCTTCCTTCGGCATCAAACAATTCGTTCTGGCCGGAACTATACACCAATATGCCCATCGTGGAAGGGAGTTCGCGCGAGCCCTACGGGGATACACCAGAGCCGAAGCGGTTTGGTACCGTCAGTCCGCTTGATCCTGCGCTGTTCTCAACCGTTCGAGAGCATGCGCTTGACCTGCTAGCCGGGAAAACAAGTGTGAAGTATTCGCCTCTGGAAGTCGCAGCCTGGACCGAGGCACTCGCGGCTACGGCGGACCATTCACTGAGCGGCGCACGCGGAACTGCAAAACGGCCGAGTTCTCCTGAGTTCAGGCGAATGGAAGAGGATGTCCTGATTCAGTCGGGTCTTGGCCACTTCTTTGGACACAAGTTGCGGAGCGGCGTTCTCTACGAATTATTTCTTGAGACGAAAGACCGCGCATCTCTCGAAGCGGCGATTCTCGAGTATGAGAAAGCGCGCGCCGCCTGGGAATCGATGTCGTCCCGAGCCGCGAAGGTCTACAAAAACGACATCACCTTCGGTTCGCGCCCTGTTGAGCACGGACATTGGGCCGACCGGCTCCCCGCCATCGACCAGGACCTGGCGGCCATGAAGGCGCTCCTGTCTTCGGCCGCTTCGGGCACCGCGGTGAACCAGGCTGCGAAGGCTTTAGACATTGCCAAGGCGGCGCCTGTTCGTCCGAAATTCAAGGGCGTTCATCAGCCTCCAGGCACGTTCCGTCCCGGACAATCGCTTCCCTTGTCGGTCAGCATTTCGGGACCGCAGGCCGGAGGCTCGACCGTGGCCGTCATCATGCATTACAGGCATGTGAATCAAGCGGAACGGTGGCAGCAGACGGCCACAACACCCGCAGGAGGAAACGTATACAAGGCCGAGATCGACGGCACGTATACGCAGTCCGTTTATCCGCTCCAGTATTACTTTGAGGTACGAGTCGGCGAGGACAACGGCGCCCTCTATCCCGGGTTCAATTCAGAGTTGAACAATCAGCCTTACTTCGTGCTACAGGCTTCGTAAATTGAATTTCTTGCCGTGCGGATTGGTAGTTTCAGAGGAGCATGAAGCAAAGAAGATTGGGAAAGAACGGACCATCTGTTTCGGAAGTTGGACTCGGCTGCATGGGCATGTCCGAGTTCTACGGAGAGACGGACGAAACGGAGTCGCTTGCCACCTTGGACCGTGCGCTCCAACTCGGAATCAACTTTCTCGATACCGCAGACGTGTACGGGCCATACAAGAACGAGGAGTTGCTCGGCGAGTTTCTCCGAGGGAAGCGGGACCGTGTGGTGCTCGCGACAAAGTTTGGGATCGTACGCGGATCAGACCCGAATTCGCGCGGCGTGAATGGCAAACCTGAGTACGTGAAGGCGGCATGTGATGCTTCTTTGCGGCGGCTCGGCACGGATCATATCGATCTTTACTACCAGCACCGAGTAGATCCTGATACGCCGATCGAGGACACGGTCGGGGCCCTCGCGGAGCTTGTATCGGCGGGTAAGGTGCGTTTCATTGGACTTTCCGAGGCTGGGACGGAAACGGTACGGCGGGCCCACGCTGTTCATCCGATCGCGGCCCTGCAGACCGAATACTCCCTATTCAGTCGTGATCCGGAAGCTGAACTACTTCCGCTCACGCGGCAACTCGGGATCACCTTTGTGGCGTACAGTCCGCTCGGGCGGGGACTCATCACGGGCTCTATTCAGAAGCGTGAGGATCTGGCCGCAGATGACTGGCGCAGGACGAGTCCGCGTTTCGATGATCAGGCGCTCAGCAGCAATGTCCAATATGTTCACCGGGTGAAAGCTGTCGCGGAGCGGAAGGGTATCACCCCATCTCAGCTCGCTTTGGCATGGGTCCTCGCGCAGGGCGAGCATATCATCCCCATTCCCGGAACCAAGAGGCGCAAGTACCTCGAACAGAATGCCGCAGCGGCGGACATCCACCTTTCGTCCGAAGAGTTGGCCGAGTTAAGTCACGCAGTGCCGCGGGACGCGATTCAGGGTGATCGGTATGCGAAAGAGATGATGCGGTACATACATGGGTGATCCCGGCGGCGTACCGGAGCGGTGCACAATCCGCTTACGCCATGCATTCCGTACCTATAGTACTGGTATAAATTACCTCATAGGTACTCCGCTGTATCCCGTGCTTACCAAGACGGTCGAGAAGACAGGCACAAGCCAAACATTCAGTGCGCACATCTGAGCTAAGTTGTAATGCCTTGATTGTTAAGTAGTTCCCAATCGAGCTTTACCTGTCAGGCTAAGGAGCGGAATTCTTCCTTTGGGTAGACGGCAAGCGGTCAAGCCGTCGCCGCGCAATCCATCGTAGTACTAGACGCGTACGCAAAGTGTATATGCCTTGTAAAAGTTACTTGACTAGGTAATATCCGGTAGCCTAACCTCGTTTCAGGTTGACGAGCAAAAAATAGTGAACGTTCGTCGAGCCTGGAGCCGCTGTTCGGCAGCGAATCGGCTCAGCAGAATCTGCAATGGTTGTTCTCTGATGGGTGCCCGCTGATCACGAAGATCGGCACCTAGCTACTTTCCTGACGCTGTTATTTCCTCTCCGTTTCACCGGCGAGGACGCATGGTTTAACCTCAACGCCTCGAACACCCTTGGGGATTCGTGTGTCTTGAGCAGTCACCAAGGTCACCCAAGCAATCTGATGCTGTATTCCGAAGACATGAAAAGCTGTTCCCGGTCTGATGAAAACCGTGCGCGTCATCTGCCAGCGTGGGCCTGGCTGGCATGCGTGTTTCTACTTGCGACCCTTACAGCGCAACTTGCACGCACACAAGTGGGCACTTTCCCGCAAGATAAGCCGCCTCTTCCCGGATCGCTTAAGACGGTACCAGTGCCGCTGCCGCCCAATCTCAGCGACTTCGTTAAGGATAATAACGCAGCCATCGTTCTAGGGAAGACACTGTTCTGGGACCAGAACGCGGGCAGTGACGGCTTGGCTTGCGCGAGTTGCCACTTCCACGCTGGGGCGGACAACCGCACCAAAAACGCCCTAGATCCGGGCCTGCGCAACGCGAGTGCTGGGCTTCCCGGCGATGTGAGCGCCATTTTCAACCTGACGGCCAGTAATCGGCAAAGCAAGACTGGCCCGCCTCCAGGCGGAGGTCCGAACTACACGCTGAAGAAAGCCGATTTTCCGTTTCACCAGTTGGCCGACCCGAACTACGCGAACTCGAACGTGATCTTCGACACGGATGACATCGCTGGGTCCCAGGGTGTATTCGATCGGGACATAGTCGCTGACTTGAAGCCTCGAAGGGGCCAGGACCCCTGCGCTAGTTCCACAAACTCCATTTTTGTTGTGCACGGGTATAACGTGCGACAAGTGGAACCGCGCAATACGCCGACAGTGATCAATGCTATCTTCAACTTCCGGAACTTCTGGGACGGGCGCGCCAACAACGTTTTCAACGGCCGGAATCCTTTTGGTCCGCGCGATCCGTCGGCCGGCCACGATCCCCGCAACAGCATTCAGGCGGCAGACGGGTCCGGCGCCCTAAGCGTGTATCGGGTGGCTATTCCGGATGCGAGCCTCGCGTCGCAATCCGTTGGCCCGCCGCTCAGCGATCTGGAGATGTCTTGTGGGGGGCGAACCTTCGAGAACATCGGCAACAGACTGCTCGCCACGACGCCGCTCAGCGGGCAAACGGTAGATCCGACCGACAGTGTCCTCGCGCAGTATGCCAACTCGCGCGGAAGGGCCGTCCTGCCAGGGCTGAACACGACTTACACGAAGTTGATCCAGAAGGCGTTTCAACAGAAGTTCTGGAGCTCGAACCGGCTAACTTCGGACGGCGATCCCCAGATGGTGAAAAATTTTTCTTTGTTCTGGGGCCTGTCCATAATGCTTTATGAATCCACGCTCGTGTCGGATGACTCGCCTTTCGACCGCTACATGGACGGGAACATCTCGGCCATGACCACCCAGCAACTGCGCGGATTCCAGGTTTTTTCGAACAACGGAGGCTGCATCTTCTGCCATAAAGGAGCCGAGTTTACCGGCGCAGCAACTTCCCTGAAAACCGCACAGGCGCAAGGAGGAATGGTCGAGCACATGATCATGGGCGACGGAATAGCCTCACTGTACGACAGCGGATTCTACAACATCGGCGTACGTTCCACGAAAGAGGATCTGGGCGCGGGCGCTACGGATCCGTGGGGGAACTCGCTGTCTTGGGCTCGCCAAGCGATTAAAAGTTCTTCGTCCGGCTCGGGCAATAACATGCTCAATATCCTGCCGGACGGTTTCAACCTCTTCGCTTGCAATTTTCAGGTAGATGTGTGCGACCCGGTCACGCCGGATTTCCGCGATTCGGTGGACGGGTCCTTCAAGGTGCCGACATTGCGCAACGTGGAACTGACGGGGCCGTTCTTCCATAACGGCGGGCAGGCCACCCTCGAGCAGGTCGTCGATTTCTACAATCGGGGCGGAGATGCGCACGGCGACCCGGTCGTGAACAGTACCGGCTACTACGACACAACGCGTAACCGCAACAACCCAAGCAACCGCGCTCCGGCTATCCAACCGTTGAATCTCAGCGATACGGACAAAGCTAACCTGGTCGCATTCCTAAAAACGCTGACCGATGACCGGGTGCGCTGGGAGAAAGCGCCCTTTGATCATCCGTCTTTGCAGATCCCCAACGGCCACGATTTCGATGAAAACATGGTCATCCCTGGCGGCACGGCGGCAGGCCATGCCAAGGACGACCTAATCACGATCAGCGCTGTGGGCGCTGCGGGCAGGAGCGCGAAAAACCTCGCGCCCATAACCGCATTTGACGTCGACCTGAAATAGCGCAGGCAAGCGTTTACAACCCAATCCAATAGTTTCCACATTGATCAGTCGAGGTGTATCCATGAAGAATCGTTCTACCTTCCCGAAGGCCATCCGTGGTCTATTCACCTGGGTTTTGGTATTCGGGATGGTGGCCCCCACGCCTACCCTGTTCGCCGCCAGGCAGGGTGGCGTTGCTGTTGGTTTGCCGCCCTTTGTTCCTGTTCCGGCACCCGTGAAAACTCTAGCCCCGGTATCCCCGTTTAATATCGTCGGTTTCATTCAGAAGGCGACGCTCGACAATCCGGGAGACGTGGCCTCGGGCGGCACATTGGTCGTGAACGGCATCACGATCACCGTACCTCGCAACACGCTGTTCCAGATGCCTGCGACGGCAATGACATGGCAGGAGTTGTTCGCGCTGGCGCCTTCCTCAAGCGCGCCATCCAATCTTCCCTGTGCGACAAGTAATCCGAACGGGCTGCCGTGTTCGACGGGACCTTACGGACTCAACAGCAACGGCGGCCCGCAAACAGGACTCGCCTTGAGCGACAGCCCGGCACCCGCAGCGACGTACGAAGTCACGGTATTGGGTAATCGCGTCGTGAGTGGCGGCACAGATCAATACATCGCCGGGCTGATCTTCTTATCACAGCAGTCGTTGAACACTGGACAGGGCTACATCAACTACATCGATTACGCCAAAGGCGAACTATGGGTAAGCTCCGCGCTGGGCGCACCTGGCGGAGCACGGGTGCGTATCAATAGCCCCGTTGGACGTTATGGCCTGTCCCAAACCCCCGACCAGCGCTTTACGGCAGACGAAGATAATCCTACGATTCGCGCTGCAACGGGATACCCGATGTGCATTGCACGCTTCGACCCAACGGTTGCTACAGACTCTCTCTGCCCCTCATGGAACCGACCAGTCGATCCGCAAACCGGTGCATATCAAACGATCTATACGATGCCAGCACCGCCGGCCGTGTCGCCAACACCGGCTGTGGGCGGCCCCATGCCGCCCCCCGACGCAACCCAGCAGGCGCCGTTCGAGATCAACGACTTCATCACGTACTCCGGCACGCTGGTGAAAGACCCGTCAGGCGGTGAGTACATTTCCGCTCATACGATCGTGGCGAACGTCGGGATTTTCACCGCGCCCGGCACCATGCCGGCGTATGTCGCAATCGAAGATATGCTCCTCGGGGTGGCCGGGAATCCAAACCCGCTCTTCCCACAGGAAGCGGTTGAGAAGCTCCGCGTCACTGCTGTATCCACCGATCCAACACAGCTTGTCGATTTCTATGCTGTTGACGTGGACGCCTGCGGAACGGAGTCGAATCGCTTCTACGGCACAGCGGATCCATTCGGCCCGCCGGTGGCGGGCAAGAGAGGACGTGCGCGACTAATCACGACCGTGGGTAACTTCCTCCCAGCCAGCCGCGAAATGCGAGCCGCCAGCCGGACCATGACGCAGGGAGCCCCTGTCGGTTCAATCCTTTCCACCGCTAAAACGTATGCGAATGGATTGGTCGCCGGCCAGTATCACGCTCCGAACTTCGAGTTCATTTTCCCCGAGAATCTCGTTTACGGAAGCCCTCAAGTACCTCTTCCGCTCGAAGAATTTCCGTTCCTCGTGAATGGGCTCGGCCCGTACAAGGGAGCCACTATCGGCCAACTCAGTCCGTGGCCGGGCGGCGCCTCGCCGTCTCCTAACGCTTGCGGAACCGGCGGCGTTATTCTCACTGCACCGACGGCAAACGCGGGACCCGCACAAACTGCCAACGCCGGATCGACTGTAGTGCTTAACGGGACTGGCAGCGCGGACACGAACAATCCACCGCTCGCGCTGACATACACGTGGGTGCAGTCGGGAGGACCGGCGGTTGCTCTCCAAGATTCTGGACTGGCGAAACCGTATTTCACTGCTCCCGCCGTGCCGGCCGGGTCCCCCTCCGTCACGCTCACGTTCCAATTGGTTGCGAGCAACGGCTTCGCATCATCTGGCGTCGCTACAACAACGGTGACGGTAGTCGGAGTACAGAGCCCGGTAGTAAGTGCGGGCAATGATCAGTCCGTCACTTCGGGAGCCCAGGTGCATCTGAACGGCAGCGTCACCGATCCAAACGGCACCTCCGCTCAGCCACTGACGTACTTGTGGAGTCAGACGTCCGGCCCGACCGTTACGTTGGATAACAGGAATTCGGTCACCCCGACTTTCATTGCTCCGACGATGTCATCAGGTCAGGCTGCCCAGGTGCTGGGCTTCCAACTCACGGCGACGGATGCTCTCGGGCTGACCGGAACGGCAACCACGAAAGTCACGGTACAGCCACTTTCGGATTCGCTGACCATCGTCAGCGCCGTGTACACGAACTCAAAATCACGGCTCTCGGTGACGGCAACGGATTCCGTGGCTAATGGAGTTCCGGTGCTCACGCTGCATATCTCCGGGCACCCGGATACGATCATGACGTGGGATCCGACTCTGCTGCAATACACCGTGACCAACCTCATCGTAAACCCGGCACCCGGGACCGTGACGGTTACGTCCAACTTTGGTGGGTCTGCAACGGCAACACTGACAAAAGTCAGGTGATGCAACTGCGAAGAGGAGTAGCGCAGATACTGCGCTACTCCTCTTCACTAATCAGAAGCACACTAATCAGAACCGCCTCCCTTACAGGGTGCCGGTTCAGGTTTCAGCATCGGAGCGATCGCCATGTCGACCCACTGTCCGGACTTATAGGCCTGCATGTGAGAAATCCCGACAAGCAGAAGGCTGCTGTAACCTGCGGGCGAGGGTCGGTCGAGTTTGACCATGGTGCAGCCCTGGCCATGGAATAATTTGCCGCCCAGCCAGTCGTTCGTGCCCAGACCCGCAGCCTTGACGCGGAGCACGGAATCGTCCGATCCTGCGGCTGGCTTTTCCGCCGCCTGAGTGCGTGTTTGAGTCAACATGGCCAGCGCGGCCCCCAGTGTTATCAACGTTTTCTTCATCGCGTTCTAGAGTCTCCAGGGGTAAACGCGTCATTGCTGGACCGTTTGTCTCACTCGTATCTCGTACAGGACACGTTTTGGCTTAAGTTGCTGATCTTGAAGCGGTTCGACGGTCTGATCCGGTGCTTTTCAGACCTATTAGCTGCCATACAACCGCGAATCGGTGCTATTCGCCACGGAACGGTTACAGGCCGCCTAAGCCATCTCTATACTGAGGCTTATGTGGCTGATCCAGCCAATTTTTGGGGAGGAGCTGTTTCTCTAGTTCGGAAGCGATGCATAAACCTATAAAGTATTTCGAAAAGGCTGTAACCGTCGGCGCGAACGCCGCCTGGAAGATCTTCGATGGATTGAATCAGATCAATCAGAACAAATCGTTCACCCCGAAATGGTCCGAGAAGCCGCTGCTGAAGAGTTACGAGAAGACGAAGCCGCCACTCGGCTGGCCTCGTGAGACAGACTCGCTCTGCCCGCGCTGCATCCCGGAGATCCGCCAGAGGATCGTAGACGGGGAAGTGGATTATAAGATCCTGCTGAACCAGCCCGTAGGCGAAATCAAAGCAAAGATCATTGAGCGCGACGGCAAGATCCTGATGGTCAAGGAATGCTCCATTCACGGGCAGTTCGAAGACCTCATGTCGATCGATCCGGCTTTCTCAAAGCATCTGGAAGACGTTTTCCCCGGCCGCGATATTCGCGCACATAACGACGAAACACTTCATAACCATGGCACCAGCACCATCACGCACGGCCGTGGTTCGGTTCTTACGATCGACTTGACCAATCGCTGCAACATGATGTGCGATCCGTGCTTCATGGACGCCAATCAGGTCGGCTTTGTCCATGAGTTGAGCTGGGAAGACATCAAGCAGCTCCTCGATAACGCTATCTCCATCAAGCCGCGCCGTCAGATGTCGGTGCAGTTCTCAGGCGGCGAGCCTACTCTTTCGCCGTACTTCCTCGATGCCGTTCGTTATGCCCGCAAGGTTGGCTACAACAGCGTTCAGGCGGCAACCAACGGCATTGAATTCGCGAAGCGTCCGGAATTCTGTAAAGAGGCCGCTGAGGCCGGTCTTCGCTACGCATACCTGCAATTCGACGGAATCGGAAACGCGGCCAACTCGCATCGCGCGGTCGGCAACCTGTTTGACGTCAAGCTCCGGGCCATTGAAAACCTGTGGAGCAACGGTGTCGACATCGTTCCTGTTATCACGATCATCAACGGCGTGAACAATGAGCAGGTAGGACACGTTGTCCAGTTCGCTCTTGACAATCCGAAGAAGATTCCGTTCCTTTCGTTCCAGCCAGTTTCGTTCACGGGCCGCGACGAAGCGGTTACGGAGGAACGCCGGCAGGCTCAGCGGTACACGTTGTCTCATCTTGCCCATGATGTAAAGAATCAGACGGGCATTGGCGAGCCGGTTCGCGACTGGTTCCCCATCAGCTTCATGAGCACGTTCTCGGACTTCGCTGACTTGGTTCACGGACCAGCGGCGGACTGGGGTCAGCTGAGCTGCGGATGCCACCCGAACTGCGGCATCGGCATGGCCGTCATGTGCGACAAGGAGACCAGAGAGCACGTTCCGGTGACCGCGTTCCTCCATGCCGACCAACTGGCCAAGGACATTGCTCGGATCAACGACGCCGCCCGCGGCCGGTTCCTCTCGGTAGTCGGAGTCAGCCTTGCCCTGCTCCGCAACTACAATCCGTTCAAAGCACCGACGCATTTCAAACTTTCCGACCTAATTGCGAAGTTTGACAAGTGCTTCGGTATGTCGAAGACGGCTCAGACCGGTGGATACGGTAAAGTCACGGGCGACCGGACGATGCAGGACATTCAGAAGCGCCGCGGTGATCGCTGGAACTTCCTGTTCATCGCTGGTATGTGGTTCCAGGATCTGTTTAATTACGATTTCCGTCGTACTGAGCAGTGCATCATTCCTTACGCCACACAGGAAGGCGAGATTTCGTTCTGCGCCTATAACACCGGCGTGGGCTGGCGCAACATCATCGAGAAGATGCATATGACGGCCACCCTCACCAAGTGGTATGAGGAGAAGGGCCGGCACGAGATTTTCGCCGGGAACAAGGCTGTTCCGCTTGCGAGCAAGGAACATAACCTGGTGCTTGTCGAAGAGCACGTGAAGGCCGACCGCCAGCACGATCTCGACGACAAGGGCATCGCAAAGACCGCGCGTGAAGAGAAGATGCGGGCACGCGATGAGGCTCTCCGCAAGAAGCTGGAAGACGAGAAGATGGCTCGCCTGTACCGTGAACACGTTCTCGGCGAAAAGAAAGTGGAAGGCTTCGTTCCTCTCGATGGTCTTCTAAACTCTGCATCAACCAAACCGGCTCCTCCGGCTGAAAAGCAGGAAGAAGTCGGCGCTATGGGTGACTAGTTCGCTCTCATCAAACTTCTGAAACGGAAACGGCCCACTCGAAAGAGTGGGCCGTTTCCATGTGTGCCGAGCAGTAAGAGAAACTCACTTGACTGCTTCAGCACTGAGCAACTTCGCAAAAACTTCAAAAGGCTGCGCGCCCACGAGTTTGACACCATCGATGTGTCCGCCCGTCCGCTTACCCAAGACGAATGTCGGGGTCGCCGTGATGCCAGCCGAAGCTGCTTCAGCGACGTCGGCGCGGATGCTCGGGAGATACTTGTCACTTGCGACACAGGACCGGAACTGGTCTACGTTCAAGCCAATTGCTTGCGCGTAGCTCTCGATCTCCTTCGATTCTAGTTTGTCCCCATGGGCGATGAGCGCTTCCCGCATAGGCCAGAACCGGTCCTGCTCGGCTGCGCAGCGGGCGGCATTTGCAGCGCCCATGGCATTGCTGTGAATTTCAAGAGGAAGATCCCTGCTCACGAATCGAATCTTGCCTGAATCGATGTAATCCTTTTTCAGGCGGTCGTAAACGGCCGCATGGAATTGACGGCAGAACGGGCATTGATAGTCCGCGAATTCGACAAGCGTGAGTGGCGCGTCCTCACTGCCGATCGAAAATCCGGCAGTGGAAATCTTCGCATTTGCCTGAGCTTGCTCAGGCCTAGGAGCAGCCTGCTGTTTCTCGAGCAAGGTGTGAATCTGCCGAAGTTCGTTGAGGATCGCCTCGCCAAGATCCTTCGATATACCTTGTGGCGGAGCGTTCAATGCCGCGGTTGTCTTCGATTCCTGCGCATTTGCAATCGCGAAAGACACGAGCGCAAAAGCGGTAGCGAAAACGGTTTTCTTCATTTGTACAGAGTCCTTTTATTCTTTGCGTTGAAGCTACTGTTGCGTCGAGGTGACCGAGCCCGAGGCCTGTAGGGTGAATGTGCAGCCCGGTGCGCTTTGACCGTTGCTGCTGCACAAGCCGGACCACACCGCGCCATGACCGTCGCTGGTCGACAAAGTAATCGATGTACCCGTCGTGAAACTGGCAGATTGCGATCTGCCGCTCGAGACATTGATGGCCGAGGGCTTTGATGTGACAGTTCCTCCGCTTCCATTGGCTACGACAGTCAGTGTTGAACTTGAGGGCGCGCATGGGCTACCACAGGTCAATGTGCCGCCACAGCCGTCCGGAATGGTTCCACACGTCTTTGCTTGAGCGGAACAGCTCGTTGGAACACAGGATGGGGCCGCGGTCACGTTCAGGACCGCGCTCGCAGTTGTGTTGAACGTCGCCGAGATGGTCGCTGATACGGAACCAGATTGTACGGCAGTCGTTGTCGCGGTGAAGGTCGCAACGTTGCTACCGGACGGCATCAAAATCGAGGGCGGGACTGAGACGAAGCTACTGTCGCTCAATAGCGCCACCGTCGCGCCTCCAAACGGAGCGGGCGGATTGAGGGTGATAGTCCCGGTAGACGAGCCGCCACCGACGACACTCGTCGGATTCAAGGTCACGGAAGTCACGGATGCCGTCGCTGTGCCACACTGCCCTGCTACTCCGCCACCACCGCAGGTTTCGCCGAAGTTGCAACCGCAGTTCAGTGTTCCGCCGCATCCGTTCGGTGTTGGTCCGCAAGAGGGCCCGCCAGAGCAGGAGATGGGAACGCATCCCTGGGTCACGGTGAGCGGCTGCGTCACAGGCGCTTGGCCGGCAGCACCGGAACTTGCGCTTATGTCCACCACTGTCGTCTGCGGAACTGAGTTTGCAGCTTGGATCGATTCTGGCACCTGCGCGATAGTACAACTACCCAGAACCTTCGGCTGTCCGTTGGCGATGATCGAGGCGACGGCTGGATTACTGCTAGTCAGGGCGATCTGAACGCCGCTTGCCGGGGCCATGTGGGAGAGCGCGATGCGCGTGAATCCAATTCCGGCCGGACCGATGGACGTCGGGTCCAGAGTGAAGGTGGAGATCGGAGGGGGCGGGGGCTCACTTCCACCCGGATTGAGCGTGAGAATCTGAGGTTTGGAAAGCAGCTCGACACTGTGTCCCGCAGGGTCATTGTAGGAGACTTCTGTATAAAGCCGAACCGGAGTTGGCGTGGTCACAACCGCCGTAGACAGAGGAAACGCCACGCTGGTCTGGTTGTCGGGCAGCGTGGGTACGGCACACGATGCTCCCGGAACGAGGTCGCCGCGATCGATGTTCAGGTTGATGATGGTGTTGCTATGAGGAGCGGCGAGATTCGAATTTAAGGTGATTTCGGTGCCGCCGGGCGTGGTCAGCGAGGATAAACTGAGCGGAGCGGTTCCCGAAAAACAAGCGGCCTGAACGCCAACACCTTGGGAACAGCCCGAAGCGCAAGCCTGGGCGAGCCTGCAATTATTTTTCGTTCCAGCGGGCCCGGATTGGCACGAGTATAAAGCGCCCGGTGTGCAGCTTAAGGAATTGAAGAGAGCGGACCCGCCGCAAACTGTCTCCTGAACAGGCACACCCCTAATGTTTGTCACTGTGCAAGTGGACACGGGTGTCTGGGCAAGGAGCGTGACTCCCATTGCCATTATGAAGACACTTAGGTTTAGCTTAGCGATCATATATTGCGACTACTCTTTCAAGGACTCTGCCTTCCATGCAGATCTGACTGTAGTCGCCGTGGGCAAACAAAGTCATGAGCAAAGTGTAAAGGTAATGTAAAACGAGTGACTGAATGTAGTGCTGTTACACTGCCCGGCCAACCAACTGCGTCTGTATCTCTAGGCGCTGGTTATATCCTCCTGTCCGCCTTCGCAGGTTACGCTTGCCGGGATCGGGCGAGGCCCGACCCAGTCTGAACGGATCGCTGGCACTTGATAAGTTGTCAAGCCCCTGGTGAGAGATCCGGGCTAAGAACGGCTCGAGAGTTTCTTTACCAGCTCGTAGAGAAATGTCTGTCCCTCATAGAACGATTCAACACCGATGCGTTCGTCGCGTCCATGCGCTCGCACATCGTTGCGATCGATGAAGAAGCCCTGGATACCGTAGGTCGGAATGCCCGCCTCGCGCAGGTAACGTCCATCAGAGGCGCCCGTGGCCATGCTCGGCAATGTGATAACGCCCGGCCAAATCGTATCCGTGATCTGGCTGAACGCCTTCATGATTTCAGGACTCATCGGCGATGGCGGCGCCTTCCCTTCGTCCTCTTTGATCGTCACTATGACCTGGTCATCGGCCACTATTTTCTTCAAGGTCGCCATCACGTTCTGTACTGTATCGTCCGGAAAAATGCGGCAGTTGACATTCGCAGCGGCAAGTTGCGGCAACGCATTTGGTGCATGTCCGCCCTCTAACTGGGTGGCCACACAAGTTGTTCGCAGCATGGAGTTCAGTCCGGGGTTCTGGGCAGCAACTCTCTGCATTGCGTGTTGAGAACCTGCAGCTACAGCCGCAAGATCAGCAGCCATTTGACCCTTTTCAATCTTTGCCATTTGGCTGAAGTACGCACGCGTAACGTCATTCAGTTGCATGGGGAAAGAGAACGTGGAGAGTCGGTACAGTGCTCCCGCAAGATGATAGATAGCGTTGTCGGGAACCGGACGCGAACTGTGGCCTCCTTTGTTGCGCACCTCCAAACGGAAATCCGCATAGGTCTTCTCGGCTAAGCCCATATCATTTGCGATGCGCTTTCCGTCCGCGATCTCTCCGCGTCCACCTTCATTCAGACAGAACGCAGCGTCGATCAGGGATCGGTTATTGTTCAGAAGCCAATCAACGCCGTTTGCGGGTCCGCCGCCTTCTTCATCCGCCGTCAGTGCAACGATCAGATCCCGATCAGGCCGGAAGCCTTCGCGCTTATACCGGATCAGATTTGCTACCCAGACGGCGGCTTGCGCCTTGTCATCCGAGGTGCCGCGGCCATAGAAATATCCGTCCTTTTCGACCAACTCGAACGGATCGGTCGTCCAGTCCTCGCGCTTAGCTTCGACTACGTCGGTATGGGCCAGCAACAAGATCGGCTTCCGAGCGCCGCTGCCGTGATACCGGACGACCACGTTGAATTTGTTCGGCGTTGCCCCGCCGAGATAGATGTCGGAATCCGGAAAGCCTGCGGCCTTGAAACGCGCGGCAACAGATTTCGCAACCGTGGTCGTCTCACCGGTCGAAAAGCCGGATCTGCTCTCGACCATCTCTTTGAAGATCTCTCTCGCCAGTTGCTGGTCCTGCGGAGGAGGAAGATGGTCTGCCGCGCGGAGCAATACGGCAACAAGAAGAAGGCCCGAGCCCGCCTGGAGCATCTTTGTATCTTGTCACGGTTGGCGGCTTGCCAAGCCGCCAACGCCAATTGAGCATTGCGCCGTTTGTTCCATTGGTCCAAACTGTCAGCATGTGCTCGCTGCGACTGCGATATCTGCACGTCCTTGCTGCTACGGTTCTCATGGTTTATGCAGCCCAAGCGCGAGATCGAACGGACGAATACGGCGAGTCAACTCCCCCGAACATTTCCTTCGGAGATCGGGCGTTTGGCACCATTGCTCGACCAGACTATTGCCTCGCGTGGGGCCATTGGCGCTGAAGCTGAACTTTTGAATTCAAATCGCGAACAAACGAGCTCAAATGAATAGACGAGATCTTCTCAAATCCTCCCTACTCGCAAGTGCGGCGGCATTACCGGCGAGTCCTCAACGTCCATCGGATTCCCAGAAGAACGCCCACAACTGGCCCGAACCGGCTCGGGAAACAAATGGCGGGCGCATGCCTAACATTCTTTGGATCTGTGCCGATCAGCAGCGGTTTGACACGATTAAAGGCTTGAATAACGATCACATCCGGACTCCGAATCTGCGGAAGTTCATGAATGATTCGGTGACATTCACGCATGCTTATTGTCAGAATCCGGTCTGTTCGCCATCGCGAGCGAGCTTTCTCAGCGGCCGCTATCCGCATACGACTGGCTTGCGAGCCAACGGACAAAGAATACGGGGCTCAGAGCGGCTTGTCACGCGAACGCTTGCCGACAACGGATACACGTGCGGTCTTTCCGGCAAACTCCACCTTTCGCCTTGCGCCGGTGGACGGAATGAGGATCGTATCGATGACGGTTATAGCGTGTTCTGGTGGAGCCATGACCTGACCGATCAATGGCCGGGCAAGAACATGTGGCATGTCTGGTTGAAAGACAAAGGCGTTAAATGGCCTTCCCCTCCACCCAAGACGGAAGCCTGGGGCGTTCCAATCGACCCTAAATACACGCAGACGGCCTGGTGCTCCGACATGGCGATCCAGTTCATGCGGCAACAGCAGAAATTCAACCCGTGGCTGATGTCAGTCAACATCTTCCAGCCGCACCATCCGTTCTGGCCGACGCAGGATTACTTGAGCCGCTACGATGCCGACAAGCTCCCGTCGCCCGCTTACCGCGACGGCGAATTAGACAACAAACCCGTGTTTCAGCGCGTCGATCATCAGGCAGCGTACGGCGGCACTGCGCTTTCTTTCGCTAAAACCGACGATCTCACACACCGTAAAATCACGGCAGCCTACTACGCCATGATTGAGCAAGTAGATACCGAAGTCGGCCGCATGTTGAAGGTGCTCGAAGAGACAGGCCAGGCGGACAAGACAATCGTGATCTACATGAGCGATCACGGCGAGATGCTGGGCGACCACGGGTTTTATCTTAAGGGCCCTTATTTCTATGACTGTGCCATTCGTGTACCGCTGATGATTCGCTGGCCCGGCAAATATAAGCCTGGATTGAAGAGTGACGCGATGGTTGAACTCGTTGACCTTGCACCGACACTGCTCGAAGCAGCAGGGGTTCCCGTGCCTTCAGGCATGCAGGGACGGTCGTTGACCCCAGTGCTTACGGGACAGACCACGAAGCACCGAGATTCGATCTATTGTGAACACTTCGACTCTTCGTTCCTGTATGATCCGCCGCCTATGGCATCTTCTGTTCGGACGGAGCGTTACAAGCTGTCTTACTACCACAATCTCGGCCTCGGTGAACTGTACGATGTAGAAAAGGACCCGGGCGAAGTCGAGAACCTGTGGACGTCATCCGGGAGTAAGGCCGCACGCGCAGAACTGACCGAACTGCTTCTGGGACGCATGGTGGACGCCGTAGATCCGTTGCCGGAACGTAAATCAACGTGGTAATGTGCTTGGGCTTAGAAGCTCGGCGGTCGTTCAGACTGAACCTTCAGTTCGCGCTCAAGCGCCAATCCCGCGGTACCCAACGTGCCCTCGTCGAACAAGCGGCCGATCAAAGTAACTCCGTGCGGCACTCGGCGGGGCGGTGAAAACTTCGGAAGCGGCCTGGACGGGTCGGGAGCCCAGTCGCTTCGGGCTTCTGAGACCTGCACAAAGCCAGCTCGCAATGTGAGCGAGGGGTGGCCGGTGAAGTTTGTGATCACGAGCATCTCATCCCTTAACGACGGGACCAGCATCAGATCGACGTTATTGAAGATTCGAGCCATCTCGTCAGCCACCTTCCGCCGGAACCGGTCAGCCTGTACGAAATCGACTGCGGAGAGGAAGCGCGCCTGGCGGAAGAGGTTCGGCCAGGCGTCCGGTGTCTGGACCTTCAGCTCATCCGCGGCTCCGCTGAGCGTCAACTCCTCAAACGCGGCGGCGGCCTCCGAAAACAAGATCGTGTTGAGGGAGTCGTAAGGCCAGTTCGGGAGGGCTATAGGGACAGGAATCATGCCCAGCTTGCGGGCCGTCTCGAGAGCGGCACGATCCACTTCGGTAGCTGGATTCTCGTTCATCCACCTGTCGATGTATCCCAAGCGAAGGCCTTTGGCTGAGCGGTTCGCATCGAATGCGAGCTTGCTCGGAACGCTCGAAAGATCACCGCGATCAGCCCCGGAGATCGCCTGCAGCACCAGAAGCGAATCCTCGATGCTGCGCGTCATGGGTCCGAGCTTGTCGAGAGACCAGCACAGCGTCATCGCTCCTGTACGTGGCACGCGGCCGAAAGTGGGCCTGAGCCCAACCACGCCGCAGCGCATGCTGGGGCTGACGATACTACCGCCTGTCTCACTGCCGATCGAGAAGGCGACTAGCGCAGCGGCCGTTGCAGCTCCGGGTCCCGCACTTGATCCTGATGATCCTTCTTCCGGCAGCCACGGGTTCATTGTCTGGCCACCGAACCAGATGTCGTTGAGAGCGAGCGCGCCAAGACTCAACTTTGCGATCAGTATTGCGCCTGCTTCGTCAAGCCGCTTCACCACTGCGGCATCTGAGTCCGGCACGCGATTTCGGAAGGGCTCGGCACCATAGGTCGTCGGAACGCCTGCCGTATCCAGAAGGTCCTTCGCACCCCACGGAATGCCATGCAGAGGACCGCGGTAATGCCCGCTTGCGATCTCCCGGTCAGCTTCCCGGGCTTTCCGGAGTGCGTGTTCATCCATGCGCGTGACCACGCACCGCAGCTTTGGGTCGAAGCGCTGCAATCGCTGCAGATACACACGCACGAGCCGTTCCGACGTGAGTTGACGACCTTCGATCCAACGCGACAACTGCGTCACACGTGCGAATGCAATGTCTTCTTCGCTTGACGGAACGGGCCCGGGATCGTCAGCACTACGAAGAAATCTATTCTGAGACGGCGCGCTCGAGTTTCCGACCGACGATGGGTTCCAGTTCGACCAGGGCGCAAGCATCGCTTCGAGCGCGACCTTTCTCGGTCCCGTTCTGCGCTCGTAAAGCGAAGCCATAGAGGTCCGCCAACTCGCGGCTGCCATTGCACGCTGCCCGTCCGTGAGTTTTACCTGCACCAGCTTCTCGGCTTCGGCAAACGTTTTTGGACTGACCGCCGGCCCCGTTGCGGGTCCAGTATTGAAGGCAGGTGGCGCACCCGGCGGCAGGTTCGTTGTGCTTTGAGCCTGGAGCGGGGGCAGTCCGGCTCCACTTGTCACTAGCGATGAAGCAGCCTGAAGAAAAGCTCTTCGTGACTTCGTCATCTCCACATCATCTCTTGATGGCCTTGAATTCCATATAGGAAAGCAAGCCAAAGCCGGCGGCAATAATCAGCCGGACAGCGATCGGCCACGGTTTGTCACGAGTTATGACATGATCTAGCGCCAACAAGGCGAAACCTACAGCGATCGTCAGATACCACCATGCGAGCCAGGACTTCCCTTTCATTTGCACCCGCGAGCCAGGGCCTAGACTGCCGTTCCGGACACATTGGCCAAATCAGCATCGGGAATGGTGAACAGAAACGTTGCTCCCTTGCCAAGTTCCGATTCCACCCAGATACGTCCGCCCGCACGCTGCACAATCTTTTGACAGATCGCAAGTCCGATCCCGGTGCCCGGGTACTCTCGCGATGTATGGAGGCGCTTGAATATGCCGAAGATCAGATCCTTGTAGCGGGGCTCGATGCCGATGCCGTTATCCTGAACCGAGAATAGCCACTCATTTCCGGATAACTTGGCGGAGACATCAATGACTGGTGGTTTTTCGCTGCGGTATTTGAGCGCATTGCTCATGAGGTTCTGAAAAATCTGCTCCAGGTGAACGCGATGAATCCCATGCAATACCGGAAGGTCCGAAGACTTCACGCTTGCGCCGGATTCAAGAATGGACGCTCGTAAACTTGCAATCGCATGATCAACTGCATCTCGTACGCGCACCGGCCCGACTGCTGCCTCAGACGTTGCGGAGGCAGCGGTATACGCAAGCAGGTCCCTGACCAGATGCTCCATGCGGATCGCGCCTTCGACCGTATAGCCAATGAACTCTTCGCCTTCGGGTCCAAGTTTCTCACCGAATCGTTTCTTCAGGAGTTCGCTGTAGATGGAAACCATCCTGAGAGGTTCCTGTAAATCGTGAGAGGCCGAATACGCAAACTGCTCGAGATCGGCATTTGCTCGGCGGAGATCTTGATTTGCACGCTGTAGCGCATTGCGAGCAACTTCGACCCGATTCTTCTCCTGCGCTAGCTGGCTGAAAAGCGTTGCGTTGTCGAGAGCAATGGCAGCGTGTGAAGCCAGTCCCTCGATAAGCTCCTCATGTTCCTGAGTGAAGACACCTGGCTTCGAATGGCCGAAGAACAGACCACCGATGACATTTCCGAAGCGGGAGATTACCGGCGCGGCAAGATAGCTGCTGACAGGCAGATGACCTTCGGGCATTCCTGCGTAGGGAGGATTTTTCCCGTACCGGCTATCTTTCTTGATGTCGTCGGAACGAATGATTCCCTCGCCACGAAAGGTCGGGCCGAATACCTCCGTGTTTCGAGGCATAGGAAATCTCGAAAAGGCTTCACGAGGAGCACCGGACAGCGTATAAAGCATGTAGCTTTCTCCGGCCTGATCGACAACGTTATGGAAAAATGAACCGAAGTCTGCACCCAACAGGTCGGCTGCCAGATCGGTGACGCGCTGGGCAAGCTTCTGTCCATCGAGTTCTGAGTTGATCAGGACGCCGACTTGGTTCAAAAGTTCAGCCCTGTTCCTGGCGGTCCGTTCCCGAATAAGGAGAGCTTGGCGCTCTTCCGCAGCCTTCTTCTGATCGTCGATGTCAGTGCAGCTGCCAAACCACTTGACAATCTCACCTCTATCATTGCGAACCGGCGTACCGCGCGTCTTAAACCAGCGATAAGCGCCGTCGTAGCGGCGCAATCTGTATTCAAGGTCGTAAGCAGCTAAACCCGATACGGCGGTCATCCACGAGGTCGTTGTGCGCTCACGGTCCTCGGGATGCAGCACCATCGAGAGCCATCTAAATCCGAGCTGGTCCGCCTCGGGAACGCCGGTATAAGAGACCCACTGACTGCTCAGGTAATCGCATTCACCGCTCGGCAGGGCCGTCCAAACCAGCTGCGGCAATGATTCAGCAAGAGTGCGATACCGAAACTCGCCATCCCTGGCCATCTCGCTTTCATGTTTGCTCTCTGCGCAAGCACAGAGAAAAAGCCCAGGCAGATATTCGCGCGACCAGAGCCACTCGACACTAACGGTGGCACCACTCGGAGCGATCAGGGGGAACTTGCGGCCGGGGCATTGCCCGTCCCTGAGCGCTTCGAGAATCTCGGCCGATTGTGCAGCAGTATCAGGCGGAAGAAGACTAGCAAAAGCAACACCTATCAGTTGTTCGCGTGTAGACCTGAGGATACGGCAGAATACACGATTAGCGTCAACGCAGGATCCCGCGGCATCGATGATCAGAAGACCATCAAGGATTGCGTCCAGGAGCGCTCGCGAGTTCAACTCAGGGCCTATCGGGTCTTCCAATACACAGAGTATCGATCCCGTATGACCCAGGCAAGCGGAACAAACGGTGTCAGGTGTGCTGCTGAGGTTCCTGGCAAGGAAACTGTAGAGACGTCCGCTGATTGAAGCGGGTTGAGCGTTGTCGCCTGAATGCGGATCCAATCCTCTATGACATAATCCAGCACTGGAGGCAGGCAGCCATGACATTCGTACTGGTGCATGGAGCCTGGTGCGGCGGCTGGTGGATGTCCAGGCTTGCGAGTGCTCTTCGGCACCGGGGAGCAGACGTATTTGCGCCGACGTTAACAGGCCTCGGTGAACGCGCGCATCTCGCTTCGCCAGAGGTAGGCTTGAGCACACATATCCAAGACGTCCTCGGAGTTCTGGAATATGAGGACCTCCGGGACGTTGTACTGGTGGGCCATAGCTACGGTGGAGCGGTGGTCACTGGAGTTGCGGACCGCGCCAGGGACCGTATTCAGCGGCTTATCTACATGGATGCTTTCGTATTGAAAGACGGTCAGAGTCTCGAGGACGTATGTCCGCTGGGAATGGCCGGATTTTTTGTCGAACTCGCACGGCAATCGGGAGAAGGCTGGAGAGCGCCTTCGCCCTTCACTATGGAACAGTTCGGCGTCGATCTGCCGGAAGACATCGCCTGGAATGAGCGCGGTATGGTGATGCATCCCTTGAAGGCCTTTGTTGAGCCCCTGACTCTCCGTCCTGAACCGTTGCCTTTCCCTGTGACTTACATCCGCTTTACGGAGCGCTCCATGAGGTTGTTTGACCAGTTTTCTGCGATGCGCAGGCGGAAGGGTGGGACTATCACGAAGTGCAGGTGGACGCACGCGGCGCCGGCCGTTTTGCTGGTTGATGTCGCGGGGCGCCGCAGTCTTGCCTCTTGACACCGCGAAGAGCCCTTCGGAGTTCGGTCGGTTCGGAACTCATCGCTCTTAACCAGGCTCAGTCTTCAGGCCCGCCGAAAGCGCGAGGTTAAGCCGGCCCACTTGCGGACCAGAAGTTCTGCGATGGTTAACGCGATAGCGAGGCCCAGCAGAGCGGGCCAGAACTGAACTGGTTCATAGATCGAGCGCCCTCCGGTTTCGAAAACCGATGACGGCGCCGGGTTGAAGCGTCCGCCGGTGAAGCTTGCAATCTGCCGAAGCAACTTCTCGTTCGAGCCGTGCTCCTGAAACTCTTCTTCGGGCCGGTATAGGCCTACTTCTGGAAATGCCGCATTCTCCGCCACGGGTCGGATCCGGTAAACTCCGCGCAGTTTTCCGGTCCGCAAGGTCCCGGTGTAGACACGAGGGGCCGATTTGGTGACCGGGATGTTTTTCTGAAATCCGTTCGGGCCCATGATAAAGATCTGCGGAATCGAAGCGGGCTCCGGACTCCCCGGCGGGATTCGATAACTTACTTCTACACTCGTATCGGCACTGTTGTAGCGAGCACTCACCTCACTCGTATCAGTGTGAGCCAGTAAGTCGCGCGTGACATTGATCCAAAACTTGTCGAAGCCCGGCCATGAGACCCACGCCTCCGCCCAGCGGCTTTTCGCGTCCGACGCAAATACGGCAGCGCGCCCGAGGCCGTACTGCCAACGTACGTAAAGCGGGTCTTTCTTCTCCGGATCCACATCCAGGATTACGTCTGATGACGGCTTAGCGGTGAATCGAGCATAGCCTTTCAAAGGAGGCGCACTCGTCATGCCGACACCCTGCAGGATCTCGGCTTCATGTGCAACGATCGGCGTCAATGGTTTCTCGACCGTCGTGGAGCCACTGAAGTCTTTCACGTCTTTGAGCAGGATCTGTTCCAGTCCCTGTGGATCATTGAGGAAGTAGCTTCGGCCTCCCGACGTGTTCGCGATGCGCTCGAGGTACGCACGATTCACATCCTGCCCGAGACCGACCGTCGAGATTGTGATCTGGTGCCCGAATGCCTCCTTCGCAAGCTCCATACTGTCGCCTTCCTCGGAGATGCCATCGGTTAGCAGAACGATGTGCTTGAAGGTCGCCTTCGAAGGGAGGACACGCTTGTAAGCTTCGTTCAAAGCCGGCGCAATCTGCGTTCCTCCGTCGGGCGTTATGCCGGAGATGAGACGCCGGATCAGCGATTTGTCTTCCGCCTTCCGAACCGGCACGGCCCATTGGAAGGAGTTATCGAAGATCAAAACACCGATGAGGTCGACCGGGCGAAGATGATCGACAACGCCAATGGCGGAGACGCGGGCAAGCTCGATCTTGCGGCCTTCCATTGAAGAAGATTTGTCGATGATCAGAGCAACACAGGTTCCCTCTGGAGATCGGGGCGGAGCAAGCTTCGCAGGCAGCACCCGATCGAGCGCATCCATCTGCTTGTCTTCCTTGTAGATCTGCCTCTCGCCACCTATCAGCAGCAAGCCGCCGCCGCCACGCACATAACTCTCGAGCTTTGCTTTTTGACTCTCAGTGAAGCTGCCGAGATCGAGATTGTTCAGAACAACTAATTGGAAAGGTGACAAATCCTTATCCAATTGGGAGGCGTCACGCGACAGATCGTATTCAGCTTTTCCGAACGCACCCAGAAGGTTCGCGTCAGCAGTGGCGGGGTCTTGCGACAGATAAAGCAATTTGGCCCGCCTTAATTTGACCGCACCTTCAAAAGAGATCTCGCCGAGACGGTCGGCAATTAGCCGTCCTGAGACGCTGGTCACGCCGGTCGAGTTGACCCGCGCGTGCACACGAAGCAGGTTAGTGCCATTGTTCAGCACCACGGCACTCGTGCCAAGCGCCTTGCCTTCCGCAGATAGTTCGACCGAGCCCCGCGACTGAGCAGGCGAGGTAACAGTAAGATCAATCGGAATCTGTTCTCCTGCGTAAGCAGTGTCGGGCATGGACAGGGACTGCAGCCTGACGCCGCTTTGCGGCTGACCGGACAACGGGAATGTGTCAACCGGCACGTGGAGTTGCTGCAGTTGCGCAATCGCACGAGCGCTGCTGCCCTGGTTCTCGTTTCCGTCACTGATCAGAGCAAGACGCGGAATATAGTCTGCCGGTATAGCCGACATACTGCTGAACAGAGCATTTTCGAGATCCGTACCTCCCGCGGAGCCATCCTGGGCACGCTCGAACCGGACATTGCTGAGAGACGCGCCATCCGGCAGCGAATGAGTACGGCTGTCGAAGGGAACAATCTTCATCCAGTTCCCGCCCCTAGCTCTAGACATCGTTTCGACGAGCGACGACGAACGGGCAAGATCGGCGTCACTGACACTGCCCGAGGTGTCAACCAGAACCGCCGTTGCCGTCCGAGTCTTCGGAAGGTTGATTGCCGGTTCACCGAGGGCAAGCAAGATCGAGGCGATGCTGACCGCCTTAACCGCCAGCCCGACGCGTGATCGCGAGCGACGCCACGATACAGCCGCCCAAATGAGCGGAAGGAATGCCGACGGGATCAGGAGTGGGTGAGCGAAGATCATCGCGAAACGAAATCTCCTGTTCGTTCCCCTTGGCTCTCAACCGAAGCCGTCGAAGCGCGTGGGCGAGGAGATTGCCTCCTGACGATCGTCGGTCTCCGCCCTCCCCCGAACAGGTACCATTCAGCAACGAGACCAAGCCCGCCCAGGCAAGCCAAAAGCTTCCAAAGATCTGTTGACGTCGGAAGGTACGTCGCGACCGGAGGGAGACCATTTGCCACGTTCGGCGGATTCCAGCGGTCGCGGGCAACGTCGGGCAACGTGAGACTAAGAGTTCTTTCGCGATCGTCCGAGACAATCCGGATCACATCCGGCTCTCTCGTGAATAGCTGTACGGTGTTCTCCGCAACCGTAAATGGAATGGCTAATCCCTTCGCGTTCGTGACTTGAAGTCCATTGCGAGACTCTCCCTCACTGAGCGGCACCGAGGCTGCCCCAACTCGCTTCGCCGTAAACTCAAGCGTTCGGAACGACTCGGGAGAAAGCCAGCTCAGCAGGTTAGCGAACACAAGCGGAGCTGTCAGAGTGAATCGCAGTTCAGGCTGCAGAGGGTCGAAGCCAATCACGGCGAGCTTTGCGCCGCTCGAAGATCGGGGTCTAAGGACAATCGTCGGCCCAGCTGCGATGCTTGCAAACGCCACGTCACCCGGAGCAGACTCGAACACCTCGGCGCTCGGAAGACGGTCTTCTTTGGTGTGCAACCCTGCGCCCAAATCTAAGCCGGACTTCCACTGCGTGATCGTCGTTCCATTCACGACAGCTTTCACCGGTATCGGAGCGTTTTGCTTCGGCGGATCGATCAGCAGGGTCGCCCGCGAGGGGATGTTCCGCGGCGAAAAGCCGTCCAGTATGACAACCTCTGCTTTCGGCTCATTCACGTATCGTGCTGGATCGAAATAGTCGACATTCAACCGATGGTCAGCCGCCAGAAGCGGCGCCAGCAGATCTTTGCGGCGAGTGTAAGCGGCAACCTTTAAGACGCCGTTATTTGGAAGCTGTAGAGAAGCTCTGTCATCCATGGGCAAAGCATCGTGCGGGTTGATCTCCGCCCGTAACAGCCCGGCGGTGTTGGTCACAAAGTCGTATCGTGCTTCGATCTCAGCGCCGGGTTTTACCGCGTAGCTACGCGATGCAAACTTCGTCCCTGCATATTGCGTGTCGAGCTGCAGATTACGCGCTACCGCCCCATCGTTGCCTAATGTCACCGTTGCCTGCCACGAGCTTGCATCGTCTTCGCTGCGACGTACTGAGACGCTTCGGATGCCGCAGTTCTGGACATCAGAGGGGATCTTGATCGTGCGCAAGTTCGGAGGCAAGGCGGCGGGGGCAGTCTCACCACCGATCCTTGCAGGCCCTATGTAAACAATCTCGCCGGGCCGACCTCCTGACCAGTCTTGCGCCTGTACGGCATACGCTAACGCCCCCGCGATATTCAGAGCCGAAAAGCCTGGATTCAGACTGGCAAGCTCGGAACGTAGTTGTGCGTGATCGGACGTGAAAGCCGCGACGGGAGTCGACAGAGCGTCTGTGGCGACGAGTAGCACACGATCGCTCGGATGCAATGCGGCAAGATAAGACTGGGCAGCCTCTCGCTCCCGGTCGATTATCTTTCCGCTTGCGTCGGCCGCACCTGCCCAAGCGGACGTGTCCATTAGTAGGACGTGATCGCGCGACCGAAACTCACGAGTACCCCAATTGAGCTGAGCAATCGCAAGCAACAGGCACAGCAAACTCAACAACTGGAGCACTAGGGACCAGGGTTGGTTCACCTTTTTTCGTCGGGGCTGATCTTCTGCCGCGCCTGCCGACGCCCAGAATCGCAGCGTCGAAACGACACGCTTCCGCTTGGTTCGATCGAACAGGTAAAGCGCGGTAACGAGCCCACCCAACGTACCGAGCAGAGCGAAAAATTCACCAGCACCCAGGTTTAGGAAGAACATCTGAACTACGGTTTTCCTCCCGCCATCATCAGGCGCCCGAACATCGCTTCCTCGATTCCGGTCCTCGTTGGCAGTCCTGCGTAGCGTCCCCCGTTTCGCAACGCTAAGCGCTTCACCTGGTCGGCATAGGCGTCAAAAGCCGCCGTATATTGCTCGCGTGCGTAGGAGTCGAGCGAGATCTTAAGATGAGATCCTGACTCGGCGTCGACCAGTTCCACATCACCGTTATCGGAAGGCGTACGATCTTCGTCTCCCCACACCTGTACCAGGAGGAGTTCGTGACCGAAGTCAGCGAGATATTGGAGGGGCCGCAGGCAGTCCCCATCGTCCAGGAAATCGGATAGGACGATGATCAAGCCGCGTTGTGGATAGGTATTCAAATACTGGCGAGAGACCTTGAAGAAATCGGTGGCGCCCTCTGACTTCAAGCCTCGCAAAAAATTTTCAGCCGGCTGGAAGCGATGACGTCCACCGCTACATAAGAAAGGGTCGAGCAGCCGTGACGAGAAGGGCTGCAGAAGAATGCTATCCAGGCGAACCAGCCCGACGTAAACCAGGGCGGCCGCCAGCTTTCGGACGTAATCGAATTTTGTCGGTTCTCCATGCCTGGTTCCGACGGTCATGGATTCGCTCGTGTCCAGGAGCAGGCGAACCGGGACGCGCGGCTCCAGTTGGAACATCTTCATGAACAGCTTTTCAAACCGCATGAAGGCGCGCCAATTGACTGAACGCAGATCATCACCCTGGTGAAATCCGCGATGGTCGAGGAACTCCTGACCGGGTCCGGCAAGATGCGACAGGTTGTGTCCGCCGACCAGGCCCGGGAACGACTTTTGCCAATGAAGTGTGAGCCGTTCCAGCCGTTCTAGGAAATGACGATCGACAAGCGGTTCTGGCATGAATCTGGAAGCCGCGCTAAGAAGAAACTACGACCTTGGCAGGGTGCGTTCCAAGAGCTTCGTCAGGATAGTCTCGGTGTTTTCACCATCCGCATGCGCATCGAAGTTCAGGATCATGCGATGGCGGAGAACGCCCGGCGCTACAGTAGCCACATCGTCAGCACTCAGATGCATGCGATGGCGCATAACCGCCATGACTCGTCCACATTCGATGAGCGCCTGAGCACCGCGCGGCGAGCTTCCGTACCGGATGTATCGATTCGTCACTTCCGGAGCATTGGCCGCCCCCGGCTGTGTTGCCATCACCAGGTCAATCGCAAACTCCTGGACATGGGGAGCGACAATCACCTGCTTGCAGATGGCTTTCAAGCCCGCAATGCCTGATTGATCGAGCACCTGGCGAAGCTCCACCTCGTCACGTTTGGTTGTGAAGTCGACGATTCTGCTCAGGTCCGTTCGAGACGGGAAAGATACCAGCACTTTCATCAGGAAACGGTCGAGTTGCGCTTCCGGCAGCGGGTACGTACCTTCCATTTCGATCGGGTTCTGAGTCGCCATGACCAGGAACGGCGCATCGAGATTGTACGTAGACGTTCCGCTTGTGACGGTACGCTCCTGCATGGCTTCGAGCAAAGCGGATTGTGTTTTGGGAGTCGCGCGATTGATCTCGTCCGCCAGAACCAGATTTGCGAAGATCGGGCCGGGCTGAAACCGGAGGCTTTTATGCCCGTGATCATCGCTCTCCATCACCATGCTTCCCACGATGTCGCCGGGCATCAGATCCGGAGTGAACTGTATACGCGAATAGCGTAATTCAAGGACACGCGACAGAGTACGAAGAAGCGTGGTTTTACCCAGACCCGGGACTCCTTCGAGGAGGACATGCCCCCCCGCGATGAGGCAAACCAGGACCCCATCGATGACGTCAGTCTGGCCAACAATGACCTTACCGATCTCTTCCCGCACACGGTTCAGGTCGTTGGTTGCTCGATCAATCAAAGCGGCGTCAGCAGTCAGTGTTTGAGCCATCTTATGAATTCGTTCACGAGAGAACTGCAACGCAGCAGGCTCGAGCTACCGTTTTCACCTTTCAAACTGGAAAGTCATGTTGCCGGGCTCAACGCCTCGGCGCTGGCAGTCAGATATATAAAGTCTGCCATAGCTCTCCAGGATATAGTCGCTGGGTGTAAACCCGAGGGCAGTCGCGGTAGGGTCAATCCAGTCACCGGGTCCTTCCAATTCCAGGAACGTGCCGATTGGAGTTTCGTCCAGAGTTACGATTCCGGCAGCATCCGGAGAGGTTTTGTACTCGGTGCGGAATTTCTCATAGCGGAAGGTAGGCTGAAACCCGATTTCAGTCAGGATTCGCCCGAGTTTTTCGGAGGAACCCGCCGAAGTTTCTATTTCGGGCCGGATCTTGTGAACTCCCGCCGTGCCGGGCCCTTTCCATGTGAGGAGGCAGCCGCCGCCAATTTCCCGGACCCTCAGCAGCATAGAACTGGCACGCAAGCGAGCTTCGGGCGTATCGTACAAGGTGTTCACTTCGAGGCGCCGCGGGACGACTTCGTGAAAGCCGCGCGAGCGCAGCAGGTCACGAACCTCGTCCGTCTGCCGCACAGCGATTTTGACTTCGGTTTCGATTAGGCCGGTCATCCGTTGCAAGTGTCAGCTGGGTCGCGCGCCAGCCAATACTTCGATTGTGCCACTCGCCTAGCTCGGATGAGGGGTCGTCTGATGAAAGGTACGCCCGTAGCTCAGTTGGATGGATGTCAGAGCAAGAATCTGCGGATCTTTGTTTGATGTGGTAGCCCCGACAGGACTCTAACCTGTAACCCTTGGTTCCGAAGACCAATGCTCTATACAATTGAGCTACGGGGCCATACTTCCTCGGAAATTGATCTCAGGCTAACACAGGCCCTAATCGCAAAGACATTGCCCGACGGGTGTGTGAAGCAGGGCATCTAAGACGAAAAGATTCTGCTAGCAAGCGTGAATGAACGTTGCTCGACCCCCACACGAGGGAGTGCGGAATCCGCAGGGTCGTGTGTCTCCGCTTGTACCCCGTCGAAGGCAAGTTCGCACGTCACAGCCCAAACCGGAGAACTTCGTCATACAAAAATCTGAATCAGTTCGGATCACGGATAAGAATGCCTGGTTCTGCAACCGGCATCTCACTCGGTGGTCGGGCAGATCATGCAAGAGACCGGAGTTGTTGTGCTTTGAACGGCTGAGTGAGAAGCTCCTCATCCTTGATTTGTGTGAGCGCCTTAGCTACATGCGTTGCCTTGAGATGATTCTGCCATTGTTCGGGCGTGTCCCACCCCTCGATGACGGTGAACTTCTCGGGAGCTTCTACGTCTGAGAATGGTTCATAGTATCTGCAGCCGTGTTCAGCTCGCGTTGGCGCAATCAATTCGGTGAGAATGCGGCCAAGCGCCTCGCCTTTTCCTGGTCTTGCCTCGAAGAAGATCAGCACGTGGAACGGGGTTGCCATGAGAAGCCAGAGTGTATCAAACGCCGGCAAGGCTTATTGACAACCGAATCTGCGAAGCATTTGGTCGAACCTACCCGTACGTCAAGCCGTCATAGCCCATCTTCTTGACTTAGTAGGTCCGTGCTCGCTCATAGTACTTGTCGATCTTCTCGGTCTATGGATGAGAATTCGGAAGCTTGCTATGCTCTGAGCTCCACTCATCAGGAGCAGCAATGGCCGCAGCATTCATCTTCAGAGCAGTAATCGGAATACTCTTCATCGTTGAGTATTTTATTGGGTTCGATGGCCATGGTCGTGGCGCCGGCAGACCGTTGACGTTGCTCTTCGGTGTCGCCTTTCTCTCGTACGGTGTCTACGGGTGCATTCAGAGGGCCTCTATCCAGCGGAGAAGAATGGCAGCAAATATCGGGCGGACAGTGCCGCCACAGGTTTGATGGAGGTGTAACTTCACTGCAGCGTCCCCGCGACAACACGGCGTCTTATCTTGATGTCACGAACGGCGTTCTCGGGAAGATAAGGGTATTCCCCGCTAGCCAGAGTGACAACGAGAACAGCGAGCGTACCAACACAAGAGCGGTACGAGCAGTACGCAAAGTTTGCCCGCCCTAGTTTAGCTTCGGCGTAAGATTAGATCCTCATTCAATTTTCGTCCCGAGCATGCTTGCGCACCCGAATTAGGATTGGGAACCGCGAAGAACAGCTCGGGCTGCATCAACACGTACTGATAACCTGCACGCAGGTCGGAGGCCTCTAATGCTGTCTCAGTCTGATCAGAAAATGTCCGCTGCGCACGGCGATGGAGCTAGACCGGATACGCAAGCTTCTTCGACACACAGCGGTGCACCCCGACGCCGAACCTTACTCCAGACCGCGATCAAAGGCGCGCTCGGCGCGTTCGTAAGCAGCGCGGCAATGGAGTTTGTAGCACCGGGTTCAGCTTCGGCACAGACAACACTCACGCCCGAGATGGCGTTGGCGGAATTGGTGGCGGGCAACAAACGCTTCGTGCGTGAGAAGCTCATATCCTTTCAGCAAAATCTCTCCATCATCAGGAACCACACGAGCGAAAAGCAGCAGCCGTTCGCCGCAGTGTTGGCCTGTGCTGATTCCCGGGTGCCGGTCGAGTTAGTTTTCGATCAGACTATCGGTCAAATCTTCGTTACGCGCAATGCGGGAAACATCGCAACGTCGGAAATCATCGCGAGCCTTGAATACGGCGCAGCGGTCCTCGGCGTGAAAGTGATCCTGGTCATGGGACACGGGTCGTGTGGCGCAGTCGACGCCGCGATTGCGGGGAACGACGTTCCAGGGCAGATTAGCGCCCTGTTCCCCCATATTCAGCCCGCGATCGATCTGGCGGGACCGGACGCCGAATCTGTCACAAAAGCAAATGCCAGGATCCAGGCCGCTCTGCTTCGCGAGGCTTCCACCGCAATCTCAAAACTGGTCAAAGACTCCAAGCTGCTCGTCCTTCCTGCGTTCTACAACATCGCTTCGGGTGTTGTTTCGCTACTCGAATGAGAGGCGGCTAAAGCGCCTGCCGGTTTTTCGTTACGTCCAGCCAAGATCTTTTAATGCTAGGCCGGAATGCCAGATCTTGGTCATGTGCACGATCTTGTCGCCATCGAATTGCATGACGTAGACGTAGTCCGTACTCACACGACGACCAGTCGGTGCAACAGGGCCGCCCGGTCCGGTGTGGGTCCCGTGAAATACCGCAAAAGCGCAGACATTGTTCCGCTTGGTATCGGTAGCAAAAGACTTCACCTCATAACGAGCATCCGGCAATACCGTGATGATTCCTTTCATCCAGTCGGTGTACTGGGCGAGTGAAGTGAGGTCCAGTAAAGGTTCGGCCTGGGCGCTGAAAGTGGCATCGGCAGTGCAATAGCGACTGCAGGACTCCCAGCCCTTTCCCGTCTCGCAAGCGGTAAAGAAAGCCTCAGCTATATCAGTGATGGTTGCCAATGTAAGGTCTCCAGACGAACGGAATGGCTGAGCCTCAGTATAGTCTCTTGATCTTGGTCGAAGGCTTGTATAAGCTCCAGTGCCCGATCGAGCAGTAATCTCACCTCACAAGGGCGCCCCTTGTACATTTTCCCGACCTGCCGTGTACTTATTAAGCAGCCGGTGTAAGTGCCTGAAGTCAGGGTAAGTTCTAACCTCCGGCGTGCGAGTTAGTTGCATTCGAATACTGAGTTTGGCTCGCCATTTGCGGTAGTAAGCAGCAAGGAGAGCTCAATGAGAAAGATCGCGTTGCTGACATTTCTGACCGCGTCCCCCTTATTCCTTGGGATCGCCGAGCCTCAAAGTACAACCGCCAATAATTCGCGCTATTACGAGAACAAGCAGACCAAAAAGAAATCGGCGGCACGTATCGGAGGAGCGGCCGC
>Ga0308175_100000252_pt1 | contig 40677 bp, 12 predicted proteins | sample PhyCR1_3_FD_203893 | JGI IMG/M metagenome (GOLD analysis project Ga0308175, IMG submission 203893) | Soil microbial communities from UC Gill Tract Community Farm, Albany, California, United States - DLSLS.C.R1 | ecosystem: Environmental > Terrestrial > Soil > Agricultural land | place: USA...
GGCGGTGGCGAACGGCACCAGCCCGACGCGGGCGCCGTGCGCGGCGAGCGCGGGCACGAGGTCCTGCGCCCACAGGCCCCAGGCGACGCTCAGCGCCGGCAGGCCGCGCGCGCGGCGGTGCACGGCGAGCGCGTCGAGGTAGCTGTTGGCGGCGGCGTAGCTGCCCATCCCGCCGAACCCGAGGATCCCGGCGATCGACGAGAACATCACAAAGAAGTCGAGCGGCTGGTCGTGCGTCAGCTCGTGGAGGTTCCACGCGCCCGCGGCCTTGGCGCCGAGCACCTGCGCGAAGGCCTGCCAGGGCTCGCCGGCGAGCAGCGCCTGGTGCGCCTGGCCCGCCGCGTGGATCACGCCGCGCAAGGCCGGCGCACCGGCCGCCGCGATCGCCTCGCGCAGCGCCGCGAGGTCGCCGACGTCGGCGGACGCGACCGCGATCCGGGCGCCCTGGGCCTCGAGCGCGGCGATCCGGCGCGCGGCCTCCTCGCCCGGACGGGAGCGCGCGACGAGGATCACGTGGCGGGCGCCGCGCGCCACCAGCCACTCGGTAACCGCGAGCCCGAGCCGGCCGAGCCCGCCGGTGACGAGATAGCCGGCGTCCGCCGCGAGCGCCTGCGCCTGCGCGCGATCGGCGCGCGTGCGGTGCAGCCGGAGCCCGAGCATCCGATCGCCGCGCGCCGCGAGCTGATCCTCGCCGCCATCGATCGCGGTCAGCGCGCGATGCAGCTGCGCGGCGTTCGCGACGACCGAGCCGGCGGGGTCGAGATCGACCAGCCGCGGGGCGGTGTCCGGTTGCTCGCGGCCCAGCACGCGGCCCATGCCCCAGAGCGCTGCCGCGCCCGGCGCGTTTACCCCATCTGGCGCATCTACCACCGCATCGACCGCCGCATCGACCGCCGCATCGACCGCCGCATCGACCGCTGCATCGACCGCCGCATCGACCGCCGCATCGATCGCGGCGCCTGGCGCATCACCGCCGACCGCGACGGCCCCACGGGTCACGATCCACAGCGGGCCCAACGAGCACGCCGGGAGCACGCCGGCGAGCGCTAGCAGGCCCCGGGCCGCCTCGACCTGACCCGGCGAGAACGGCCCCGGCGGTGCCACGGCGTCGAGGCCCCAGCCGAACACCGTGCCGGTGAGCGGCTCCCCGGCCGTGCGCGCCGCCGCCACGGCAGCGGCGATCGCTGTTGCCTGCGCTTCCTCCCCGCTGCCCTCGCCTGGCGTGTCGCCGGTGCGAGCGATGCACACGCAGGTGTGGCCGTCGGCGCGGAGCCGGTCGGCCACGGCTTTGCAGATACCGCCGGCGTCGGCCAGGACGATCCAGGTACCGGCGGGTGCCGCGGGCGCCGGCGCATCCCGCGCTTCCGACGCGACCGGCTGCCAGCTCACCTCGTAGTGGTCGCGGGCGAGGCCGGCCTCGGCGCCCAGGCCCACCGCGAGCGTCGCCGCGACGCAGTGCATGCGCGACAGCACCGCCACCGGCCGGCACGCCTCGTCGTAGAGCGCGAGCGCAACCGACAGCGCCGGCCGGTCCGCGCTCTCGACGTGCGTGACCGTACCGTGGATCCAGGCGACCCCGGCGTCGCCGACGAGCTCGAGCGCACCGAGCGCGACCGGCGCATGGCCCGGCGCGACGCCGGCGCACGCGATCAGCGCGATGAGCGCCTCGTTGAGCGGCTCGGGGTGGAGTACGAAGCGATCCGCGTGGTCGCCGGCGCGCCCGGCGCGAACCCGGCACAGGATCTCGAGGTCGCCGCGGTACAGCTCGTCGATCCAGCGAGCGCTGTTCCCCACGGATCCGCCGGGCGCGGCCGCGCCGATCATCGCCGCGACCTCGGGCTCCGGCACCGCGGATGTGCGGGCGCGCAGCGCGGCGAGGTCGAGCCGGTCGGGCGCTGCGGCCGGCGACCCGATCGCGCCCTCGGACACCACGATCCACGCGTCCTCGCCCGCGCCGGCGGCCCCCGGTGGCGTCGAACCCGGAGGTGAGCCGGGCTCGCCGGCCACGAGCTGAAACCGCGTGGCGCGCTGCGTGTCGTCGAGCGAGACGATCAGCTGCACCCGGCGGTCCTCACCATCCGGCAGCGCCAGCGGACGCGTGAACGTCATCTCGCAAATGGAATCCGCGCCGGACCCGAGGTCACGCAAGGCAGCCAGGACCATGGAGAGCATCCAGGTCGCCGGCGCGATCGTACCTCCCTCAACCCGATGGCTCTCGAAGCACCGGAGCGAACCGGCGGACAGCACGACCTCGTACACGGCGTCGCGCAGCGCGGGCGAGCGCAGCCGGCGTCCCGGAGGCAGCGCGTCGCCGGGCTCGGCGCCCCGCTCCGAGTGCCGCGGCACCCCGCCCGACGACGCAGGTAACCAGTGGCGGCGGCGCTGCCAGGGATAGTTCGGCAGCGGCGCCCACCGCCCGACACCCGCGACGTCCACGGCCCCCCCGAGGCGGTCGAACGCGATCGCCTGGCCGCGCGCGTACAGGGCGCCGAGGCTGTGCAAGAGCGTTCGCTGCTCCGGCTGATCGCGGCGCAGCGAGCCGGCGACCAGCACGTCGCGGCCCAGGTGCGACGCGGCGCCCTGGAGCACCGGCCCGAGGATCGGGTGCGGGCTGATCTCGAGCAAGACGTCGATGCCGTCCTCGACGAGGAGCTTCTCGAGCACCGGGAACAGCTGCACCGGCTCGCGCAGGTTGCGCACCCAGTACGCCGCGCCGAGCTCGCCGCCGTCGAGCCAGCCGCCGTGGACCGTCGAGCGGATCGCGAGCGCCGCCGGCCGGCCGCGCACCGGCGCGAGCGCCTCGAGGAGCGGCGTGCGCAGCGGCTCGACCTCGGGGCTGTGCGACGCGTAGTCCACCTTCACCTTGCGGCAGAACACGCCGCGGCCGGCCAGCTCGGCGACCAGGCGATCGACCGCGTCGGACCGGCCGGCGACCAGCGTCGAGCTCGGGCCGTTGATCGCGGCGATCCCCAGGCCGTCGCCGAGGTCCTGGGCGAGGAGGTCCGCGAGCTCGCCCGCCGCCAGCTCGACGCTCGCCATCGCGCCGCCGCGCAGCTGCTTGACCAGGCGGCTGCGCGCGGTGATGACGCGCACCGCGTCGTCGAGCCCGAGCGCGCCGGCGACGCACGCGGCGCTGACCTCGCCCATGCTCTGGCCGACCACCACCGTCGGCTCCACGCCCCACGACCGCCACAGCGCCGCGAGGCCGAGCTGGATCGCGACGATGCAGGGCTGGATCACGTCGACCTGGTCGAGCCGCGTCCGCGCCGGCTCGGCGAACAGCTCGCCCAGGACCGACCAGCCGGCGACCGCCTGCACCGTGGCATCGAACGCGGCGACCGCGTCGCGAAACACCGGCTCGCGGGCGTACAGCTCGCGGCCCATCCCGGGCCACTGCGAGCCCTGGCCCGGAAAGATCATGGCGACGCGCGGGGTGGTCCTCGCCGCGGCGGCCGGCCGCGCAGGCTGCCGCGCGAACGCGGTCAGGCCCTCGATCAGCTCGGCACGGCCGGCGCCCACGAACGCCTGGCGCACCGGGTGATGAACCCGCCGCGTGCTCGCCGCGGCGACGAGCTGCACCAGCGCCGGGTCGCCGGCCGAGCCGTCCGGATCGACCGCGCCGGACTTGCCGATCCGCTCGGCGTAGGCGAGCGCGAGCGCCCGCAGCGCCTCGGGGCTGCGCGCCGACAGCGGCAGGACCAGCTCGCGCGGTTGCCCCCGCTCCTGCGCCGGCGCCGCGCGGCGAGCCGGTGCCTCCTCGACGATCACCCCGGCGTTGGTGCCGCTGATCCCGAACGAGCTGACCACCGCCCGGCGCGGCAGCTCGCCGGCCGGCCACGCCCGCGCCTGATCGCCGACGACCAGCGCGGTCCCGTCGAGCGCGACCCGCGGGTTCAGCGCGCGAAAGTGCAGGTGTGCCGGGATCGTGCCCTGCTCGAGCGCCAGCACCACCTTGATGAGCCCGGCGACGCCGGCGGCGGCCTCGAGGTGCCCGAAGTTGGTCTTGACCGAGCCGACGACGCAGGGGCGGCCGTCGCCGCGCGGCTCGCCGAGCACCGCCTTCAGCGCCTCGAGCTCGATCGGATCGCCGATCGGCGTGCCCGTCCCGTGGGCCTCGACGTAGCCGATGTCGGCCGGCGCGACGCCGGCGTCGGCGAGCGCCTTGCGCAGCGTGGCCTGCTGCGACACGACGTTGGGGACGGTCAGCCCGCCGGAGCGGCCGTCGTGGTTGACCGCCGATCCGCGGAGCACCGCCCAGATCCGGTCGCCGTCGCGCTGGGCGTCGGCGAGCCGCTTGAGCACGACCACCCCGCAGCCCTCGCCGCGGACAAAGCCGTTGGCGCGCGCGTCGAACGTGCGGCACCGGCCGTCGGGCGACAGCGACTGGGTGAGCCCCACCATGCGCATCCACGCCGGCGACAGCAGCAGGTTGACGCCGCCGGCCAGCGCGAGCGTGCTCTCGCCGCTGCGCAGGCTCTGACACGCGAGGTGGAGCGCGACCAGCGACGATGAGCACGCGGTGTCGACCGCCGCGCACGGCCCCTGTAGCCCGAGCGTGTAGGCGAGCCGGCCGGCCGCGACGCTGGGCATGTTGCCGGTCGCCGAGTAGCCGTCGAGCGCCTCGGGCGGCAGGGCGAGCACGCGGTGCTGGTAGTCGGACGAGGCGATCCCGACGAACACGCCGACCGGGTGCTGGACGAGCCGATCGGCGGGTTGCAGCGCGTTCTCCAGCGCTTCCCAGCTGACCTCGAGGAGCAGGCGCTGCTGGGGATCGAGCTGAGCCGCCTCGCGCGGCGTGATCCCGAAGAACTCGGCGTCGAACCCGTCGACCGCATCGAGGAGCCCGGCCCAGCGCAGCGCGGGGAGCTCGGCGAGATCGAGCGCGCCGGCCGGCCAGCGCTCGCTCGGGATCTCGCGGATCGCGTCGACGCCCTCGGCCAGCACCCGCCAGTACGCCTCGGGATCGCTCGCCCCGCCGGGGAACCGGCACGCCAGGCCGACGATCGCGATCGGCTCCTTCAGCGCGGCCCGCAGCCGGAGGTTCTCCGCCTGCAGCTTCTTGACCGCGATCGTCGCGCGCTCGAGCAGCGATCGCGCGTGCGGCCCGTCTGTGTGCTCGGTCATCTCAGTCGTGGTGTTCGTCATCTCGCTGATCTCGCTGCTACGAAGAGGGCCTACAAGGAAGGCCGGTAAACTGCGGTAAGCCACGGCGGGTGCGCTCGACAAAGCCCGCGAATGCTCGCCAAGCTCGGGCTCGATAATTGCGATCTGCGCTCGACAGCAGACACCACCTGAGGGACTCAATTCATAGCACAGCGATTCATGTGTGTGCATTGACAATCTACAACCGATCCGGAGCGACACATCTCATTGCGTGATGATGTTTCATATTCAGAATGATATTCGCAATCATTCGTGCGTCGGATCACCTAAATGTCTTTCAACAAGACACCCAGTCCGACATAGGAGTTCCTCTGAATAAATTTTCCGGTTTACTGGAACACACGATCGTGTTACTCGTGTCTTTCGTGCATATGTCAGTTCCCTGAAGCAGCACGAAGTGGATTCCGGAGTGCATCCTTGGTCACGTTGAATCGAGTCATTCAAGCCCTCGAGCAAGCCGAAGCGAAGATCGCGGCGCTCGAGCAACACCGCGATGAGCCAATCGCCATCGTGGGGCTCGGCTGTCGTTTTCCACGCGGGCGATCGCCAGAGATGTTCTGGAGTTCACTCGAATCCGGATTCGATGCGGTATCGGAGATACCCGAGTCGCGGTGGCCGATCGACCCGGCGCTGCGCAAGGCACGGTGGGCCGCGCTACTCGACGATCAAGACGTCGCGGGGTTCGACGCCGCGTTCTTCGGGATGTCGCCGCGCGAGGCCGCGGCCACCGATCCCCAGCACCGGCTGCTCCTCGAGGTCTCGGTCGAGGCGCTCGAGGACGCCGGGATCCCGCTCGAGGCGGTCCGAGGTTCGCGCGCCGGGGCGTTCGTCGGGATGATGACGCTCGATTACCAGCAGCTCGCGATGGCCGTGCCCGACGATCGGCTCGATATTCACACATCCACCGGGATCGGCGCGTGCTTCGGCAGTGGGAGGTTGTCTCATGTGCTGGGCCTCGAAGGTCCTTCGGTATCCATCGATACGGCGTGCTCGTCGTCGCTGGTCGCGTTGCACCTGGCTTGTCAGAGCTTACACAAAAAAGACTGCGATCTCGCGCTCGCCGGTGGTGTCAACTTGATGTTGTCGGCCTGGACCATGCGGTTGTTCGTGTCCATGCAGGCGCTGTCCCCGGAGGGTCGCTGCCGGACGTTCGACGCCGGCGCCAATGGCTTCGTGCGTGGTGAAGGTTGTGGTGTGGTGGTATTGAAACGATTGTCAGATGCCATACGTGATGGCGATTCAATACGCGCCGTGATCCGCGGATCTGCAGTGAATCACAATGGCCGATCGAGTGGCCTGACTGCGCCGAACTTGCTTTCACAACAAACATTGCTGCGACAAGCGCTCACCGCAGCGCGCATGTCACCGCAGGACATCGACTACATCGAAGCACACGGGATCGCCACTCCCCTGGGCGATCCGATCGAGCTTGGCGCGTTGCACGCCGTCCTGGGCGCACCGCGGTCGGATGGCTCGAGCTGCGCCGTCGGTTCGGTGAAGACCAATATCGGGCACCTCGAAGCGGCCGCAGGAATTGCGGGTGTCATCAAGACGGTCCTTGCGCTCGAGCATGAACGGATCCCCCCGCATGTCCACTTCGAATCGCTCAACCCACGGATCTCATTGCACGGCTCGTCGCTGCAGATCGCGGATCGCGGTCGTCCGTGGGCCCGTGGACCGAGGTCGCGGCGAGCCGGGGTCAGCGCGTTTGGACTCAGCGGCACCAATGGGCACGTCATCCTCGAGGAGGCGCCCGGGGTTGTGAACGGCGCTGTGAACGGCGCTGGCAACGGCGTCACGAACCACGCCGCCGATCGCGACATCGCCGGGTCGCACCTCGTGGCGATCACCGCACGCACGGCGGCGGGGCTACGCCGGCTCGCGGAACACCATGCCGGGGCGCTGGAGCGCTCGCCGGTCGCGATCCGCGACGTCGCACACACCACGACGGTTCGCCGCAGTCATCATCCGCACCGCCTGGCGGTGATCGCGGCCACCCGCGAGGCGCTGGTGACGAGCCTCCGGCAGTGGCTCGCCGGCGCGCCACCGGCGCAGCTGCGCGAGGGCCGGGCCGCGCCCGGCGGGGCAACGATCGTGTTCGTCTACCCGGATGCCGATGCGTCCTGGCCGGGCATGGGGCTCGCGCTGTACGACCGCTCGGAGCCGTTCCGCCGCGCCTTCGATCGCTGCCAGCAGGTGTTCTCGGCGCTCGGCGTCCGCGGCGCGCTGCACGACGTGTTGCAGCGCGCCGCCATGCCGCCGGAGCTCGTCGGGCCAGCGCTGCTGGCGGTCCAGTCGGCGCTGACCGCCACGTGGCAATCCCGCGGTGTGGTCCCCGACCGCGTCGTCGGCCACGGCGCGGGCGAGCCGGCCGCGGCGCATGCCGCCGGCATCCTGTCGATCGAGGCGGCGGCCGAGGTGGTCTGGCGGCGTTGCCTGCGACCCGCCGCTGGCCCGGCGACAGGGCACCTGGAAGCTGAGCTCGCACACCTCGCGCCGTCGGCCGGACAGGTCGCCCTGTTCTCATCGACCACCGGACAGCGCGTGCCGGGCCAGGCGCTCGGCGCCGCGTACTGGGCGCACCAGCCGGGCGCACCGGCGCGGCTCGGCGATGCGCTCCGGCACGCGCTGGGTGAGCCCGGCGAACCAAGCATTGTCGTACAGCTGACCGCGCACGCCGCGCTACCGGCGCGTCCGGAGCTGGCCGGGCTCGATCCCGTCGTGGCCGAGGTGATCGCGCGCGCGGGGACCCGGGTGCGCGCCACCGTCGGGCTACGGCCCGGCGAGCCCGAGCTAGCGGCGCTGCTCACCGCGCTGGCCGACGTGTTCGTCGCCGGGGGCGCGGTGGCGTGGCCGCGCCACGGCGAGGCGCACGGTGAGCTCGTGCGGCTACCGACCTATGCCTGGGAACGCGAGCGGCACTGGATCTCCGCCGAGCCCGCAGGCCCGGCGAACGGTCGCGCGGCCGGCACGGCCGGGATCACCGGCACGCTCGGCGCGGCCGGCGCGATCGGCGCGGCCGGCGCGATCGGCGCGATCGGCGCGATCGGCGCGATCGGCGACAATGGCGCCGAGGCATCGGCGCGTCCGATGTCGCCCCTGGTCGTCCAGCGCTGGACCCGCGACGAGGCGACCCACGCCGGTCCGCCTCAGCGCCCCGAGCGCGATCGACGCGATCGGCGCGACCCGCCCGGCCGCTGGCTGGTCGTTGGGCTCGACGGCGCGGATCGCAGCGCACAGCTGGCGAGCCAGCTGCGCGCCGAGGGGCACGAGGTGACGCTCTGGCCGTGGCCGGCGGCCGGCGCCGATGACGACGCCATCCGGGCCGCGCTCGCGACCGCGTCGGGCGATCCCGCAGAAGAACTGCGTGGCATCGTCGTGTGCGGCGCTGCCACCTCGCCCGATCCGGCAGCCGATCCGGCAGCCGATGCGGCGGCCGGCGCCCCGCCCGATGCGGCAGGCGACGCGACAGCCGACGCGACGAATAACCCGGCGCCCGGCGGTGACGCCGCCGCGCTGCACGGGATGATCGAGCACGCGTGCGGAGCGGTCGAGCACCTCGCACGGGTGTCGGCGCAACGGCCGTGGCTGCGCGGGGCGCCGCGCCTCTGGCTCGTCACCGAGGCCACGCAGCCGGTGACCGGCGATCCGGACGCCGGCGGGGCCCACGCGCGCTGTGTCCGCGCGCCGGACGCGGTGCTCCGGGGTGCCGCGCTGTGGGGCGTCGGGCGCACGATCGCGCTCGCGCACGCCGAGCTGCGCTGCACGCGGCTGGACGTCGAACCGAGCACCGCGCCGGCGGCGATCGCCGCGGAGCTCGTGCGCGACGCCGACGACGAGGAGATCGCGTTGCGCGGCGCGGCGCGCTACATCGGCAGCCTCGAGCGGACCGATCATCTGCCGCGCCAGCTGCGCCGCGAGCCCTCGGGCGCACGGCCGTTCCGGCTCGAGACCGATCGCGCCGGGATCCTCGATCAACTGGGATTCCGGGTGGCGCGGCTCGCGCCGCCGGGACCCGGCGAGGTCCGGATCCGGGTCGCGTCGGCGGGCCTGAACTTCATGGACGTGATGACCGCGATGGGGATCTATCCCGGCCTTGCGCCCCGCACCGAGCCCGGCGCCGCGGCGCCGCACGAACCGATCCTCCTGGGCGGCGAGTGCGCCGGCACGATCGACGCGGTCGGCGCCGGCGTGGACGGGCTCGCGGTCGGCGATCCCGTCGTGGCGGTCGGCCGCGGCTGCTTCGGCTCGCACGTCACGACCGACGCGGCGTACGTCCAGCGCCGGCCCGCCGAGCTCGACGCGATGCTCGCCGGCGGCGTCCCGATCGTGTTCCTCACCGCGTGGTACGCGCTGGTCACGCTCGGCCGCTTGCGCGCCGGGGAGCGCGTGCTGATCCACTCGGCGGCCACCGGCGTCGGGCTCGCCGCGGTCCAGATCGCCCGCTGGCTCGGCGCCGAGATCTATGCGACCGCGGGCACCGAGGCCAAGCGCGCCCAGCTCCTCGCCCTGGGGCTCGCGAAGGTCATGGACTCGCGCACGCAGGCGTTCGCCGGCGAGGTGCTCGCGGCGACCGGCGGAGAGGGCGTCGACCTGGTGCTCAACTCGCTGTCGGGCCCGGCGATCGAGGCGAGCCTCGCCGCGCTCGCCGCGGACGGCCGGTTCTTCGAGATCGGCAAGACCGACATCTATGCCGAGCAGCGCGCGCTGGCGCTGTTGCCGTTCCGCAGGCGGTTGTCGTATCAGGCCGTCGATCTGCTGGGCTTTGCGCAGGAGCGCAAGTCACGGTTCGCGGCGCTGTTCGCCGAGGTGATGGACGCATTCCGCACCGGCGTGCTCCGTCCGCTGCCCACCGACGTGTTCGAGGCGGCCCGGACGGTGGACGCGCTCCGCAAGATGGCGACCGGCCGGCACACCGGCAAGCTCGTCGTGGCGATCGACGGCCGTGACGTCCCGGTCGACGCCGCCCGGATCGCGATCGACCCGGAGGCGAGCTACCTGGTGACCGGCGGCTCGGGCCGGCTGGGGTTCGCGCTCACCGAGTGGCTGATCGATCAGGGCGCGCGGCAGATCGTCTGGCTGGCGCGCCGCGGGATCGCCGGGCTGCCCGCGAGTCAGCGCGCGCGCCTGGACGCGTGGCGCGCACGCGGCGTGGCGCTGGTGGCGACGGCCGGCGACGTCACACGCACCGGCGACGTGGCGCGGGCGGTGGCAGACGCCGGGGCGCTGGGCCCGCTGCGCGGAGCGATCCATGCGGCGGGCGCGGGCAGCGCAGGCGACGCCGACGATCGTGCGGCGATGGCGGCCCAGATCGCCGGCGCGTGGCAGCTGCACCGCGCCACCGCGCGCTGCGCGCTCGACTTCTTCGTGGTGTGCTCGTCGGCCGCGGCGCAGCTCGGCGCGGTGGATCGGCTCCGCGACGCCGCCGCCGGCGGGTTGCTCGATGGGCTGGTGCGGTTTCGCCGCGCCCGCGGGGAGGTCGCGACCAGCGTCCACTGGGGACCGTTTGCGCCCGACGAGCGGCAGGATGGTGATCCGGGCGCCGCGGCGGAGCCTCCCCATCGATCGGGCCGCGCGATCGCCTGGTCCGAGGCGGGGCCCACGCTGGGCGCGCTGCTCGCGGCCGGCTCCGAGCAGGCCAGCGTCCTGCGGTTCGACGTCCGCCAGTGGGTGGAGTTCTATCCTCAGCTGGCCGGCGGAACGTGGGTGCAGCCGCTGATCGCCGGCTCGAGCGACGCCGCGCAGGCCGGCGATCACGCGCTGCTGGCGCGGCTGGCGCGGGCGAGCGAGGCCGAAGCGGCCGCGCTGATCGAGCAGCTGATCCGCGCGCTGCTGGCGCAGCTCCTGCGCGGCTCGACCGAGGCGACCAAGGCGACCAAGGCGACCGAGGCGCAGATCGAGGCGCGAATCGAGCAGCTCGACCCGGACACGCCGTTCAAGGCGCTCGGCGTCGACTCGATGCAAGGGCTCGAGCTGCGGAATCGCATCGAGGCCGCGCTGGGGATCCGGCTGTCGGCGGCGCTGATGTGGTCGTATCCGGATCTGCGATCGCTGGGCGAGTACCTGCGCAGCCGCTTGCCCACCGCCACGGCGGCCCCCGCCGCGCCCACCGCGCCCACCGCGCACGCGCCTGCCGCCCCCCGGAGCCCGCGCGCCCACCAACCCCAAGCCATCGTCCTCGAGCACGAGTTCGAGTCCGAGCTCGCGTCGATCGAGCGCTTGCTGCACCAGGAGCCGGTGCCGTGACGGAACAACTCCGGATCCAGGTCCCCTCCCCCACGCCGCTCGAGCGCGCGATGGTCGCGCTCAAGCGCGCCAAGGCACAGCTCGAAGCGAACGAGCGCCAGCGCACCGAGCCGATCGCCGTGGTCGGCCTGGCCTGCCGGTTCCCCGGCGGCGCCAACGATCTCGATCGCTACTGGCAGCTGCTCGACCGCGAGGTCGACGCCGTGCGACCGATCCCGCGCGGGCGCGTGCCCGCCGATCCCGCGTTCCCCGACACCGTGTCGGCCGCGGGCCTGATCGACGACGTCGACCGGTTCGACGCCGAGTTCTTCGGGATCTCCGCGCGCGAGGCCGAGCGGCTCGATCCGCAGCAGCGCCTGCTGCTCGAGGTCACCTGGGAAGCGCTCGAGATCGCCGGCCACGCGCCGAACGGGCTGTCCGGAACCCGGACCGGCGTCTACGTCGGCATCGGCTCGCCCGACTACCTGCGCCGGATCCTGCGCTGCAACCCGGGCGACGTCGATGGCCAGGTGTTCACCGGCAGCCTGGCGAGCGTCGCCGCCGGCCGGATCGCCTACCTGCTCGGCCTGCAGGGCCCCTGCATGGCGATCGACACCGCGTGCTCGTCCTCGCTGGTCGCCGTGCACCAGGCGTGTCAGAGCCTGCGCACCGGCGAGAGCGATCTCGCGCTCGCGGGCGGCGTGAACCTCATCCTGTCGCCCGAGAGCAGCTACGTGCTGCGCCAGCTCCAGGCGCTGTCTCCCGACGGCCGCTGCAAGACGTTCGACGCGCGCGCCAATGGCTATGTCCGCGGCGAGGGTTGCGGCGTCGTCGTGCTCAAGCGCCTGTCGGACGCCCAGCGCGACGGCGATCGAATCTGGGCGCTGGTCCGCGGCTCGGCGGTCAACCAGGACGGGCGCTCGGCGGGGCTGACCGCGCCGAACATGCTGGCGCAGCAAGCGCTGCTGCGCCAGGCGCTCCACAGCGCGCGGGTCGAGCCCGAGCAGATCGGCTACGTCGAGACCCACGGCACCGGAACCCCGCTCGGCGATCCGATCGAGATCGAGGCGCTCATCGCGGTGCTCGGCCGGCCGCGCGGGGATGGCTCGTCGTGCGTGCTCGGCGCGGTCAAGACCAACATCGGCCACCTCGAGGCCGCGGCCGGGGTCGCCGGCCTCATCAAGGCGATCCTGGCGTTCGATCACGAGGCGATCCCGGCCAACCTGCACTTCCGCACGCTCAACCCGCGGATCTCGCTGGCGGGTACGCCGCTGGTCATCGCCGACGCGGCGCGGCCGTGGCGCCCGAACGGCAAGCCGCGGTTCGCCGGGATCAGCTCGTTCGGGATCAGCGGCACCAACGCCGCGGTGATCCTCGAGGAGCCGCCGCGCGACGCGGCCACTGACCGGGCGCCGCCGCCCCAGGCGCCAAACGGCGGCCCTGCGAACGGGAGCCATCCGCCTCCCCTGGCGACGGCCGCGGCGCCCGCCGATCGCGATCATCACGTGCTGACCCTGTCGGCCCGCTCGCCCGCGGCGCTCGGCCGGGTGATCGCGAACGCGGCGCGCCATCTCGACGCCGCGGATCCACGATCGCTCGGCGATCTCTGCTTCACGTCGCGGGTCGGCCGCGCGCACTTCGCGTACCGCGCCGCGTTCGTCGCGGCCTCGACCACGGAGCTGCGCGACCAGCTCGCCGCGGCGCGAGACGTGGGCGCGGGCGAGGCGGGATCGCGGCCGCCCCGGATCGGCTTTGTGTTCACCGGCCAGGGCTCGCAGTACGCCGGCATGGGGCACGGCCTGTATCGCCACGAGCCGGTGTTCCGCGCGGCGCTCGATCGCTGCGCCGGGTTGTTCGCGGGCGAGCTGCCGCGCGCGCTGCTCGACGTGATGTGGCAGCCCGATCCGGGCGAGCTCGACCAGACGCTGTACAGCCAGCCGGCGCTGTTCGCGCTCGCGCTCGCGCTCGTCGAGCTGTGGCGATCGTGGGGCGTCGCGCCCGACGTCGTGCTCGGCCACAGCCTCGGCGAGTACGCCGCCGCGGTCACCGCAGGGGTGATGTCGCTCGACGATGCATGCCGCCTGGTCGCGCTGCGCGCCCGCGCCTGCCAGGCGCTCGGCCCGGGCGGGGCGATGGCGGCGGTCGAGGCCGACCCGGCGGTGGTCGAGGCCGTGGTCGCCGAGCTCGGCGGCGATCTGGCGATCGCGGCCTACAACGCGCCGACCCACCTCAGCGTGTCTGGCCCGATCGCGCAGGTCGACGCCGCCGGCGAGCGGCTGCGCGCGCGGGGCGCCAAGGTGCGGCCGATCCAGACCTCGTGCGCGTTTCATTCGCCGCTCATGGCGCCGATGGTCGCCGGCTTCGCCCGGTTTGCCCGGCAGGTGCGATTCAGCGCGCCGCGCATCCCGTGGATCACCAACGTCACCGGCGATCGCGCCGGCGATGCGCAGGGCGTCGCGGCCTACTGGGAGCAGCAGCTGTGCGCGCCGGTCCGGTTCACCGCGTGTGTCGCCCAGGCACGCGCGCTCGGCTGCGAGCTCTGGGTCGAGATCGGCCCGAACCCGGTGCTGCTCGGCGCGGTGTCGCGCAGCGTCGAGGCCGCGGTGGTCGCGCCGTCGCTGCACCACGGCCGGCCCGACGACGCCGTGATCGCGCGTGCGGTCGCCACGCTCTACGAGCACGGCGCGAAGCTCGACTTTCGCGCGTTCGACCTGCCGTTTGCGCGCCGCCGCGTGGCGCTGCCGACCTACCCGTTCGAGCACGAGCGCCACTGGTTCCCGCTGGCCTCGCCGGTGGCGGTCCCGGGTGGTCCGGCGCACCCGCTGCTGGGCCGACGGGTGAACCTGCCCGGCAGCGAGATCCAGTTTGCCGGCGCGCTCGCGGGCGGCCACGCGGAGCTCACCGAGCATCGGCTGCACGGCCGGGTCGTGGTGCCCGCCGCGCACTACGTCGCGGCGTTCCTCGCGGCGATCGACGAGGTCGGGGGTGGCCGCGCGATCGCCGACGTCGCGTTCCCGCGCGCGCTGATGCTGGCCGACGAGGCCGAGACGCCGGTCGCGGTGGTCGTCGGGCGCTCCGGCGCCGGAGCGCGGCTCGCGTTCTTCGCCGCGGAGGGCGCCAGGCCGGAGACCACCGACTGGACGCTGCACGCGAGCGCCACGCAGGGCGCGCCACGGGCGGAAGGCTCCGCTCGCACGACGGCGCCGGTGAGCGATCCGACCGGTGATTCAGCCGCCGCGCAGCCCGACGATCTGGCGAGCCTGCGCGCCCGCTGCGCACGCTCGGTCGATCCTGCCCAGGCGCTGGCGAGCGTGTGGACGGAGGTCGCTGACGTTGCCGACCGCGCCGGCCCGCGGCCTGCCATGTACCTCGGCCCGCGGTTTCGCCGGATCGCCGAGCTGTGGCTGGGCGCGTCCGAGGCGCTCGCGCGGCTCGCGCTTCCGGAGGGTCCGGCTGCAGGCGTCACAGGCGTCCCGGTCACCGTCCTCGACAGCTGCTTTCAGCTGCTCGGGCTCGCGACCGGCCCGGGCGCGCTCGACGCGGTGACCGGGACCACCGGAACCGGTGATGCCTGGATGCCGATCGGCATCGACCATGTCGAGGTCTACGGGCCGGCGGCGCGCGCGGCGGTGTGGGCGCACGCCAGCGCGTCGGCGCTGGCCGGAGGTCAACTGGTGCGCGGTGATGTCGTGCTGCTCGATCGCGCCGGCGCCCCGGTCGCTCGCCTGACCGGCGTCAGCCTGCAGCGGGTGGCGCAAGAGGCCCTGAAGCCACCTGCCGCATGGCGCTCCTGGCTCTACGAGCTGGTGTGGCAGCGCGTCGAGGCGACGCCAGGCGATCGGATCGGTCCAGCGCTGGTTGCGGGCGCCGCGTTCGTGGTCGTGCTCGATCAGCGAGGCTACGGCGAGCGGTTCGCGCGCGAGGTCGAGGCGCGCGGTGGCGCGGTGGTGCGCGTCGCCCGGGCGGCGGATCTGGCATGCGATCCGCCGCTCGACGCCGGCCACGTGATCGCGTTCTCGGCGCTCGATCCCGGGGAGCCGGCGGAGGTCGCCGCTCGCGCGCTCGGGCTCCTGCAGACGATGAGCCGCGTCGCGTGGCGGCGGGCCCCGCGGATCTGGTGGGTCACCGAAGGCGCGCAGGTCGTGATGGGCGACTCGCCAAGTTCGTCGATCACCCGGGGAGCTCCCGGCTACCCGCAAAGCTCGTCGATCGCCCAGGCCGGCGTGTGGGGCCTCGCGCGCTGCGCGGCGCTCGAGCTACCCGAGCTGTGGGGCGGCATCGTCGATCTGGATCCGCGCGACGGCGCGGCCGGCGTGGACCGGCTGTTCGACGTGCTGGCGAGCGCCAACCTCCAGGTCGCCGTGCGGTCCGGTGCGGTGTTTGCCGCGCGGCTCGAGCGCGTGCGGCGACGCGCGCCTGCGCCCCTGCGCCTGTTCGGGGACGCGACCTATGTCATCAGCGGCGGGCTGGGTGGGATCGGCTGGCCGCTGGTCAACGCGTGGATCGAGCGCGGCGCGCGCCACGTGGTCGTGCTCGGCCGCTCGGCACCGTCGCAGGCGCAGCAGCGCCGGATCGACGAGCTCGCGCAGCGCGGCGCGCGCGTGCGCGTGGTGTGCGCCGACGTGAGCGACGCCGACGCCGTGACGGCGGCATGGGACGCGGTGCGGGCGGAGCTGCCGCCCGTGCACGGTGTGGTGCACGCGGCCGGGGTGCTGGACGACGCCGCGCTGGTCCGGCTCGACGCGCAGCGGCTCGCGGCCGTGCTCGCCCCCAAGCTCGCGGGCGCCGAGCACCTGCGCCGGATCACCGGCGGCGCGGCGCTCGACTTCTTCGCGATGTTCTCGTCGCTCGCCGGCGTGCTCGGCTCGCCCGGTCAGGCGAGCTACGCGGCGGCCAACGCCGGACTCGACGCGCTCGCCGCCGAGCTGCGCGCGCACGGCGTCCCGGCGACGAGCATCGCCTGGGGCCCGTGGCAGGTCGGGTTCGCGGCGGCGCACCAGGACGCGCTCGCCGCCCGCGGCATCGCGGCGATGCCGATCGAGCCGGCGCTCGAGGCGCTCGCCGAGTGCCTCGCGCAGGGGGTCGCGCACATCGTCGTCACCGCGGCCGACCTGCCATCGGTCGCGGCCAGGCTCCCCGAGCGCTCGCGGGCGATCCTCGGCAGCTGGCTTTCGGCGGCGCCACGCGCGGCCGATCTCGCGGCCGGTGCTGCCGGCGCATCGCCGAGCCCGGCCCAGGCGACCGCGCCGTCTACACCGTCTGGATTCCTCGCCGACGTGCTCGCCGCCGCGCCGCCCCGCCGCCGCGCGCTGGTGCTCGATCGCGCCACCGGCGAGATCCGGCGGCTGCTCGGGCGCGCCCCGCAGGTCCGGATCGACCCGACGCAGAGCCTGTTCGAGCTCGGGCTCGACTCGCTCACCGCGGTGCAGTTCCGCGCGGTGCTGCAGCGCACGTTCGGCTGCTCGCTGCCGGCGTCGCTCGCGTTCGAGCACCCCACCCTCGACGCGCTGGCCGACGCGCTGGTCGCGCTCGTCGAGGCCGATCACCGCGACGCACGGGCCGACGGCGCGGCCGGCGCTGCGCCCGAAGCTGAGATCGGCGCTGAGATCGGCGCTGAGATCACCGCCGCGCCCGGGACCGTGGTCGCCAGCGCCGCCGCGCCGATCGACGGTCTGCTCGGCGAGCTACGCAGCGGCCGGCTGGCGCTGTCGTCGCTGCCCGCCGCGTCGCTCGCGGCCCTGGCCGACGCCGTCCGGGCGCGCGGCGTCGAGCTGCCGGTGCTGGCCGCCGAGCCGATCGCGATCATCGGCATGGGCTGCCGCTACCCTGGCGGCGTAACCTCGCCGGACGAGCTGTGGGATCTGCTGCGCCGCGGCGGTGACGCGATCACCGAGATCCCACCGGAGCGCTGGAATCATCCGGCCTGGTACGACCCGTCGCCCGGGGTGCCGGACAAGACGCCGATCCGCCACGGCGGCTTCCTCGACGACGTCGCCGGGTTCGACGCCGGCCTGTTCCGGATCTCGCCGCGCGAAGCGCGCTGCATGGATCCCCAGCACCGGCTGCTCCTCGAGGTCGCGTGGCAGGCGCTCGAGGACGCCGGGCAGGATCCGCAGCAGCTGGCCGGTACGAGCACCGGCGTGTTCGTCGGGTTCATGAACAACGACTACGCGAGCCTGGCCGAGCTGGCCGAGCTCGAGGGCCACCTGGCGACCGGCAACGGGATCAGCAACGCGGTCGGCCGGCTGTCGTTCGTGCTCGGCGTCCACGGCCCGTGCGTCGCGCTCGACACCGCGTGCTCGTCGTCGCTGGTCGCGATCCACGGCGCGGTCGACAGCCTGCGCAAGCGCGAATCCGACCTCGCGCTGGCCGGCGGCGTCAGCCTGATCCTCTCGCCGGGCCTCACCGTGCTGATGTCCCAGCTCGGCGCGCTCGCGCGCGACGGCCACTGCAAGACCTTCGACGCCGCGGCCGACGGCTACGTCCGGTCCGAAGGTTGCGGCCTGGTCGTCCTCAAGCGGCTGACCGATGCGGTGCGCGATCGCGACCGGGTCGTGGCGGTGATCCGCGGCTCGGCGGTCAACCACGGCGGGCGCAGCGGCGGGTTCAGCCAGCCCAACGCGCGCGCCCAGCAGGAGCTGCTGCGGCGGGCGCTCGCCGTCAGCCAGACCCTGCCGCACCAGGTCAGCTACCTCGAGGCCCACGGCACCGGCACACCGCTCGGCGATCCGATCGAGTACCGCGCCGCAGCGGCGGTGTACTCGGCGGGGCGCGGCGCCGGCGATCCGCTGCACATCGGGTCGATCAAGACCAACCTCGGCCACACCGAGGCCGCGGCCGGGGTCGCCGGGGTGCTCAAGGTCGCGCTCGCCTTGCAGGCGCGCCAGATCCCGCCGCACAGAAACCTCACCACGCTCAGCCCCGAGATCGATCTCACCCGGATCCCGGCGAAGCTCCCGACCGCGCTCACCGCCTGGCCCGCGATCGAGGGCCGCCGCATCGCCGGCGTCAGCAGCTTCGGCATGAGCGGGATCAACGCGCACGTCGTCCTCGAGGAGGCAGGTCCGCGGTCCGCACCGCCGGACGCGCCGCTCCCGGCACCGGGGCCCGCGATGATCGCGGCACCGGGCCCGGCACCGGCTGCCGGTGAGTCCGTGGAGCAACCGGCAGAGCTGGTGGCTCTATCGGCGCAGTCAGACGCCGCGCTCCGGGCCCTGGTCGCGCGCTACCAGCGCGCCCTCGGCGACGGCGCCGCCGCGTCGGACCACCCGCTGCGCGACATCGCCGGGACGACCTGCGCCCGCCGTGCCCACCACGAGGTCCGCCTGGCGCTCATCGCCAAGGACCTCGGCGAGCTGCGCGGCGGGCTCGCCGGGTTCGCGGCAGGGCAGATCGCGGGCTCGGTCGTGGCCGGCGCCAGCGAGGCCGGCAGGCGCCCGCGCGTCGTGTTCGTGTGCCCGGGGCAGGGCTCGCAGTGGCTGGGGATGGGCCGCGCGCTGTACGCGACCGAGCCTGCCTTCTCGGGTGCGATCGACCGCTGCGATCAGGCGATGCAGCGGCACGTCCGCTGGCGGCTCGTCGAGCGGCTCCACGCAACCGAGCCGCCGGCCGGGATCGACGTGATCCAGCCGATGCTGTTCGCGATGTCGGTCGCCCTCGGTGCGCTGTGGCGCGCGTGGGGGGTCGAGCCGGACGCGGTGGTCGGCCACAGCATGGGCGAGGTCGCCGCCGCGCACCTCGCCGGCGCGCTGTCGCTCGAAGACGCCGCGCGCATCATCTGCGAGCGCAGCCGCCTGATGCTCGACGTCGCCGGCCGCGGCGCGATGGCGATGGTCGAGCTCGGCGCGCGCGCGCTCGAGCCGCGCCTCGTGCGCTACGCCGGCGCGCTCGGCGTGGCGGCGTCGAACAGCACGCGGTCGTCGGTGGTCACCGGCGAGCCCGCGGCGGTCGAGCTGCTGCTCGGCGAGCTCGCCGGCGATCGCGTGTTCGCCCGGCCGATCAAGGTCGACGTCGCCTCGCACGGCCCCCAGGTCGATCCGATCGCACAGCCGCTGCTCGCCTGCCTCGAGGGCATCCGGCCGGCGGCCGCGGCGATCCCGCTGTGGTCCTCGGTCACGGCGTCGCTCGCCGACGGCGCCACGCTGGGCCCGGCCTACTGGATGAAGAACCTGCGCGAGCCGGTGCGGTTCGCCGAGACGATCGCCGGCCTGCTCGCCGCCGGCCACGCCCTGTTCCTCGAGCTCAGCCCGCACCCGATCCTCACGACCGCGATCGAGCACACCGCCCTGGACGGCGGCCATCCCGCGTGGACCATTGGCAGCCTCGGTCGAGGCAAACCGGAGCGCGCCGCCATGCTGCAGGCCCTCGCCGAGCTCTACGTGCGCGGCTATCCGGTCGACTTCCGCCGGCTCTACCCGGCCGCCGCGGCAGTCGCGCTGCCGACGTATCCGTTCCAGCACCAGCGCTACTGGCTCGAGCCGGTCAAGACCACACCGCTCTTGCTGCGCCACCGCGCCGATCTGGCCGCCGCGCCGGCCGTCTCGCCCGTGGCCGCGACGCCCGGCGATTCACCGGCGACCACGCCGGCAATCACGCCCAGCTGGGCGCGAGACGCGGCGGCGCCCACGATGTGGACGGAGAGCCTGGCGCATGCCTCGCCGCAAGTGGCGCGGGCGCTGCTCCGCGAGCTCGTGGCCCGCGAGGTCCGCAGCGCGCTCGGGCTAGCGCAGGACCTGCCGCTGTCGGGCCGCGCGACCTTCACCGAGCTCGGCATGGACTCGGTGATGGCGCTCCGGCTCGTGACCCGACTCGGCCACGAGCTCGGCGTGCGGCTGTCGGCCGTCGTCGTGTACGAGCACCCGACCCCGGCCGGATTGACCGAGCACCTCGCCGGCGACGTGCTCGCGCTGTCCCGCGCGGTCGCGCCCTCGCCCGCCGCGCCCGACGACCCCGACGACGACGATGGCGGCAGCGGCGACGACGATGACCTGTCCGAAGACGACCTCGCCGCGCTGCTGCGCGAAAAGCTCGATGCCCACGCAGATCCTGGATGACCATGACAACCCTCGACACCACCGAATCCCGCAAGGCCCTGCTGCGCAACGCCCTGTCCCGGCTCGACGGGCTCGAGCGACGCGCGGCGAAGGCCGAGCAGTTCCGCGATGCGCCGATCGCCGTGGTCGGCATGGCGTGCCGGTTCCCGGGCGGCGCCACCACGCCGGAGCGCTACTGGCACAACCTCGCGAACGGCCACGACGCGGTGACCGAGGTGCCACCCGAACGCTGGGACAACGCGGCGTGGTTCGATCCCGATCCCGACGTCGCGGGGCGAACCTACTCGCGTCACGGCGGCTTCCTCGGCGAAGTCGATCAGTTCGACGCGGCGTTCTTCGGGATCGCGCCGCGCGACGCCCGCGCGATGGATCCGCAGCACCGGCTCGTCCTCGAGTGCGTGTGGGAGGCGCTCGAGCGCGCCGGGATCCCGCCGGCCTCGCTGTCCGGCAGCCGGACCGGCACGTTCGTCGGGCTCACCGCGACCGATTACGGGTGGCTGATCCAGAGCACGAAGGGCCCGAGCGCGATGGACGCGTACTTCCTGACCGGGGTCGCGCCCAGCTTCATCGCCGGCCGCACCGCGCACGTGTTCGGCTTCGAGGGCCCCGCGGTCGCGATCGACACCGCGTGCTCGTCGTCGCTGGTCGCGGTCCACCTGGCGTGCACGAGCCTCCGGATCGGCGACAGCGACGTCGCGGTCGCCGCCGGCGCCAACCTCCTGCTCGCGCCGATGTCGCAGGTCGTGATGGCCAAGGTCCGCGTGCTGTCGCCGTCGGGGCGATGCCGCGCGTTCGATGCCACCGCCGACGGCTGCGTCCGCGGCGAGGGCGTCGGCGTGGTCGTGCTCAAGCGGCTCGACGACGCGCTCGCCGCCGGCGATCCGGTGCTCGCGGTCGTGCGCGGCACGGCGGTGAACCAGGACGGCGCGACCAATGGCCTCACCGTGCCGAGCAAGCAGGCGCAGGAGCGCGTGATCCGCGCCGCGCTCGACAACGCGCGGGTGAGCCCCCACGAGGTGAGCTACGTCGAGGCCCACGGCACCGGCACCGCGCTCGGCGATCCGATCGAGCTGCGCGCGCTCGGCGAGGTGTACGGCAAGGATCGCGCCGCCGATCGCCCGCTCCACGTCGGCTCGGTCAAGACCAACTTCGGTCACACCGAGGCCGCGGCCGGCATCGCCGGCTTCATCAAGGCGATCCTGGCGCTCGGCCACGGCGCGATCCCGCCGCACCTGCACTTCCAGCGGCCGAGCCCGCACGTCGACTGGGATCGGCTGGGCATCCGGATCCCGACCGCGCTGGCGCCGTGGTCCGCCGCGCGGCGGATCGCCGGGGTGAGCGCGTTTGGCGCGAGCGGTACCAACGCGCACGTGATCGTCGAGGCGCCGCCCGCGGTGGCCGTACCCGAGGGACCGCCGGCCGGATCGTGCGCCGAGCTCGTGGTGGTGTCGGCGCGCAGCGCACCCGCGGTGGCGGCGGCCGCGCACGCGCTCGTCGAGTACCTCGGCCACGCGCCCGCCCCGCTCGGCGCGCTGGCGTCGCACGCGGCGCTGCGCAAGAGCCACCACGAGCACCGGCTGGCGGTGGTGGCCGACAGCCACGCCGAGCTCGCCGCGGTCCTCGCGGATCCGGCGCCCGAGCGCGCGGGCGCCCGAGCGACCGGCCGCGCCGCCTCCGAGGCACGGCCACGGATCGCGTTCGTGTTCTCCGGATCCGGCGCGCAGTGGCCGGGCATGGCGCGCGAGCTCCTCGCCGGCGAGCCGGTGTTCCGCGCCGCGATCGAGCGCTGCGCCGCCGCGATCGCGCCCTACACCCAGGGCTCGCTGCTCGACGAGCTCACCACCGGTGGCTCCGACCGGGTCGAGATCGTGCAGCCGGCGCTGTTTGCGATGGCGGTCGGGCTCGCCGCGCTGTGGCGATCGTGGGGCGTCGTGCCCGACGCGGTGATCGGCCACAGCCTGGGCGAGATCGCGGCCGCGCACGTCGCCGGGGCGCTGTCGCTCGACGACGCCGCGCGGATCATCGGCCGGCGCAGCGGGCTGCTCGCCACGATCAGCGGCCGCGGCGCGCTCGCCGTCGTCGAGCTCCCCCGCGCCGAGGCCGAGGCGCGGCTCGCGCCGTGGGCCGACCGGCTGTCGGTCGCGGCGTGCAACGGGCCGAGCACCATGGTGATCGCCGGCGATCCGGCGGCGCTCGACGCGTTGCTCCACGAGCTCGAGGCGGCGGCCGTGTTCTGCCGGCGGGTCAAGATGGACGTCGCCTTCCACAGCCCGCAGGTCGATCCGCTGTGCGAGCCCCTCCACGACGCGCTCGTTGGGATTTCTCCACGCGCCCCGGCGATCCCGATGTACTCCACGGTGACCAGCCAGATCGTGACCGGGACCGAGCTCGACGCGCGGTACTGGGTGAAGAACCTCCGCGATCCGGTGCTGTTCGCGCCGATGATCGATCGCCTGCTCGACGACGGCCACACCGCGCTCGTCGAGATCAGCCCGCACCCGGTCCTGGTGCCGGTGCTGGAGCCCGTGCTGGCCCGGCGCGGCGGCAGCGCGATGGTCACCGGCAGCCTGCGCCGCGATCGGCCCGCGCGCCGGACGCTGCTCCGGGCGCTCGGCGAGCTCTACGTCCGCGGCGCCGCCGAGCTGTCGGCGGGCCATACCCAGACGACCGCCGCGCAACGCGCGCGCGCCGTGGTGCTGCCGACCTATCCGTTCCAGCGCGAGCGCTACTGGGTCGCACCCGGGACGGGGACGGGGGCGGGGACGGGGATCGAAGCGAGGGTCTCACCGGGGAGCGCGCTGCTCGGCGCGGCGATCGAATCGTCGGTGACCGGACGCGCCACGCTCTGGCAGCGCGGCTGGAACGTCGAGAGCGCCGGCTTCCTCGGCGAGCACGCGGTCGACGGAGCACCGCTGGTCACCGCCGCGCTGTATCCGCTGCTCGCCGCCGAGGCCGCGCGCCAGACCGGCGGCCAGATCAGCGACCAGACCGACGCACAGGCCGGCGGCCAGGGTGATGTCCGCGGCGCCGGATCGACGCTGGCGGTCGCCGAGCTGGTGTTTCGCGCGCCGCTGGTGCTCGGCGCGCCCGGCGACGGCGATCGCGAGCTCCAGCTGGCCTGGCTCGATCCGTCGAGCACCGACGGCCGGTTCCAGATCGCGAGCCGGCGCGCCGGTGGTGCGTGGACGCTGCACGCCGAGGGTGTCGCGCGCGGCGCGGGCGAACCGCCTGCCGCCGAGCCAGCTGAATCGCTCGCCAGCGTGCGCGCGCGGCTGTCTACCAACGTATCGGGCAGCGCACCGGGCAGCGTACCCGGCGGCCCACCCGGCGGCGTACCCGGCGGCGAGCTGTATCGCGCGATGGCCGCCCGCGGCATCGTGAACGGCCCCGGCCTGCGGCCGATCGAGGCGTTGTTCGCCGGCGACGGCGAGGTGCTCGCGCAGCTCGCGGTCGAAGGCCGCGCCGCCCGCGCCGCGCACGGCCTGCCGCTCCACCCCGCCCTGCTCGACGGCGCGCTCCAGGCGATCGGCGCCGTCATCGCGCGCACGATGACCGGCCCCGGCGTGCCGCTGCCGATGGCGCTCGCGCGGCTGACCGTGCAGCCGTCGCCAGCCACCCGCGGGTTCAGCCACGCCCGCGTGATCGCGATCGACGAGACGACCTGGCGCACCGACGTGACGCTGTGGGACGACGCCGGTAGCGTGCTGGCCGAGGTCGAGGACCTCCGGATCGGGCGTGCCGAGCTCGCCGCGGTCGCGCTACCGGGCGACCGGAGCGCCGAGAACGCCGAGAGCGGCGAGGACGCCCGGGCCACGCTGCGCGCCACCGGCGACCCCGCCGCCCGCGCGACCCTGATCGAGGCGATCGTCCGGACGCAGCTCGCCGCGGTGCTCGACACCGAGGCGGCGCGGCTCGACGCCGATACCCAGCTGCGCGCCCTGGGCCTCGACTCGCTGATGGCGCTCGAGCTGCGCAACCGGATCGCCCGCCAGCTCGGCGTCCAGATCTCGGCCGCGCTCGCGCTCGCCGGCGGCACGGTCGGCGAGCTTTTCAGCCACGTCATCGAGTCCTGGGACACGACCGCCGGCGAACCCGCCGGCGCGCCGGGCCCAGATCACGACGCCCACGACGATCACCCCCCCAACGCGGAGCTGGCTCCGCAGGTCGGAGTTCCCCGATGAGTCCATCCACGTCCCGAGCAGGTCTTCCCGACGGTCCGTCCAGCGCGTTCTGGACCACGCTGCGCTACGCGCGCGATCCGATGCGGCTCTACGGGGAGCTCGTGCGCTATGGCGACGGCGACACCGTCACGATGCCGCTCTTGACCGGCCCGATCGTCGTCGCCGCGAGCCCGCGGGCCGCCAAGGACGTGCTCACCGCCGATGCCAGCGCGCTCGATGTGTTCGATCGGCCGAGCGTGGCCATGGTGTTCCGGCCGCGCTCGGTGGTGATGCTGTCCGGCGAGCCGCACGCGCGCGAACGCAAGCTCCTGATGCCCGCGTTTAGCCGCAGCCAGGCCGTCCGGTCGTACGCGGTGACGATGCAGGACACCGCGATGCGGATCGCCGCCAAGCAGCCCGCCGGCAGGCCGTTCGCCATGCAGGAGCTCGCGCAGCAGATCATGCTGATGATCGTCATGCGCGACGTGTTCGGCGTGACCGAGCCCGACGAGCAGGTCGTGCTGGGCAAGCGGATCCGCGAGCTGTTCGAAGCGTCGTCGGGGGCGCTGATCTTCTTCCCGGCGCTGCGCCACCGGTTCGGCGGGATCGGGCCGTACGCGTCGTGGCAACGCGCGACCGCGCGGCTGACCCAGCTGACCCACGAGCTGATCGCGCGGCGCCGCGCCGCGCCCGCGGGCGAGCGGCTCGACGTGCTCACCATGCTGCTGTCGGCGCGCTACGACGACGGCAGCGCCCCCGACGACGAGGTCATCCACGACGAGCTGATGGCGCTGTTCCTCGCCGGCCATGCGGCCACCTCGACGACGATCGCGTGGGTGTTCTACTGGCTGCACCGCCACCCCGAGATCCTGAGCAAGCTGCGCGCCGAGCTCGACGCGCTCCCCGAAGACGTCGCGCCCGACGGCTACACCAGGCTCCCCTACCTCGACGCCGTGTGCAACGAGACCCTGCGGATCTACCCGCCGGTGACCGATCTGTATCGCCAGCTGCGCACCCCGCTCGAGATCGCCGGTCGGACGATCCCGGCCGGCACCGGCGTGGCGGTGTTCACGCAGATGATCCACGCCCGCGAGGAGCTGTTTCCCGAGCCGTCGCGGTTCCGCCCCGAGCGGTTCGCCGAGCGCAGCTTCACGCCGTTCGAGTTCATCCCGTACGGCGCCGGCGCGCGGCGCTGCATCGCCGCCGGGTTCGCGCACCAGGCGCTGCAGATCGTCGTCGCGACGATCCTGCGCCGCTACGAGCTTGCGCTCGAGACCAGCGAGGAGCGCGCGGTGCGCCAGGGCGTCGGGCTCGGCCCGCGCCGCGGCGTGCGCATGCAGATCGTGCGCGCCCGGGGCCGCCGCTCGCTCGCTCGGCTCGCCCGCCCCGACCAGCAGCCCGCGGCCGAACTGCGCGTGGTCCCGTGATGGCCCCCGAGCTCGTCCGGCAGATCACCGAGGCGGCGGCCGCGCTGCTGGAGATCGATCCGCAGGCGATCGATCCCGACGAGCCGTTCATCCGCTATGGCCTCGACTCGGTGGCTGCCGTCGCGCTGACCCGGCAGCTGGGCGACGTGCTGGGCCGGGCGGTCTCGCCGGTCGCGCTGTGGCGCCACCCGACGGCGCGCGCGCTCGCCGACCACCTCGCGGCCGGACCGCTTGCCGAGCCGGTCGCCGCGCCGGTTCCGGACGCCGCGCGGCCGCTCGGCGACGAGCCGATCGCGATCGTCGGCATGGCGTGCCGGTTCCCGGGCGCGCCGAGCATCGGCGCGTTCTGGCGCCTCCTGTGCGACGGCGTCGACGCGATCCGGCCGGTGCCGGTCGAGCGCTGGGACGCCGCCGCGTGGAGCGCGGGAGGCGCCCGCTGGGGCGGCTTCCTCGATCACGTCGATCGCTTCGATCCGATGTTCTTCGCGATCTCGCCGCGCGAGGCGGTCACGATGGACCCGCAGCAGCGCCTGATCCTCGAGCTGACCTGGGAAGCCCTCGAGCACGCCGGCATCGTGCCCGCGACCCTGACCGGCAGCCCGACCGGCGTCTACATCGGCTCGGCGTGGGTCGACTACGCCCGGCTGGTCTATCGTGACACCGGGGGCCATGGCGAGCCGGCGATCACCCAGCACACGGTGACCGGCCACCACCGCAGCATCCTGGCCAACCGCGTGTCGTACGCGTTCGGCCTCACCGGCCCCAGCCTCGCGGTCGACTCGGCGTGCTCGTCGGGCCTCGTCGCCGTCCACCTCGCGTGCGACGGCCTCGTGCGCGGCGACGCCACCGTCGCCCTCGCCGGCGCGGTGAACCTGAACCTCCTGCCCGAGAGCACCCACAGCATGGCAAGGTTCGGCGCGCTGTCGCCGGACGGCCGGTGCTTCACCTTCGACGCGCGCGCCAACGGCTACGTCCGCGGCGAGGGCGGCGCCGTCGTCGTGCTCAAGCGGCTGTCGCGCGCGATCGCCGACGGCGATCCGATCCTCTGCGTGATCCGCGGCTCCGCGGTCAACAACGACGGCCAGAGCAACGGGCTCACCGCGCCCAACCCGGTCGCCCAGGAGGCGGTGCTGCGCGCGGCCTATCGTCGCGCCGAGATCGCCCCCGACGACGTCCAGTACGTCGAGCTCCACGGCACCGGCACCCAGCTCGGCGATCCGATCGAGGCCAGCGCGCTCGGCGCGGTGCTCGGCCGGCCGCGGTCCACCCCGCCGCTCCTCGTCGGATCTGCCAAGACCAACGTCGGCCACCTCGAGGCCGCGGCCGGCATGGTCGGGCTCGTCAAGGCCGCGCTGTGCATCCACCATCGCCGGCTCGTCCCCAGCCTCCACTTCGCGACGCCGAACCCCCACATCCCGTTCGACGAGCTCAAGCTGCGCGTCGCGCACGAGGGCGGGCCATGGCCGCGGCCCGACCGGCCGCTGGTGGCCGGCGTCAGCTCGTTCGGCATGGGCGGCACCAACGCCCACGTCGTCGTCGCCGAGTGGCCGGCGCCGCCGGCGATGATCCTCCCGCTGGGGGCCGGCGACGCCGATGCGCTGGCGGACGCGGCCCGGCGCTGGCGCGACGCCCTGCCGGACGTGCCCGCCTCGCGCCCCGCGGTGACCGGCCGCCACCGGCTCGCGGTGACCGGCCGCTCGCCCGGCGAGCTCGCGCGCGGCCTCGACGACTTCCTCGCCGGCACCGCGAACCCGCGCGTGGCGTTCAGCGAGCCCGGCGCGCCGCCTCGGCCCGTGTTCGTGTTCGCCGGCCAGGGCCTGCACTGGCTCGGCATGGGGCGCTCGCTGCTCGCGCGCGAGCCGGTGTTCCGCGCCCAGCTCCTTTTGTGCGGCGCGCAGCTCGAGCGCCAGCTGGGCTGGTCGCTGATCGACGAGTTGACCGCCGAGCCGGGGCGCGCGCGGCTCGACGACGTCGAGGTCGGCTGGCCGGCGAGCCTGGCGATCCAGATCGGGCTGCTCGCGCTGTGGCGATCGTGGGGTGTCGAGCCGGCGGCCGTCATCGGCCACAGCGGCGGCGAGATCGCGGCGGCCTACGCCGGCGGCGCGCTCGACCTCGACGACGCGATCGCGACCACCGCCGGCTACGCCCGGATGCTCGCCCGCGTGCGCGGCCACGGCGCGATGAGCGTGGTCGGCCTGTCGTGGGAGGCCGCCGGTGACGCGCTGGCCGGCTACGACGGCCGGCTGTTCCGCGCGATCGAGCACGGCGTCGAGACCACCGTGGTGGCCGGCGAGCCGGCCGCGCTCGACGAGCTGGGCCGGGCGCTCGCGCAGCGCGGCACGTTCTGCCGCCGCCTCGCGGTCGACGTCGCACCGCACAGCCCGCTGGTGGCCCACCTGCGCGGCGAGCTCGCAGCCGCGCTGGCTGCGATCCGGCCGCGGCCGTCGGTGATCCCGATCGCGTCCGCGGCCCTGGGCAAGATCCTCCCCGGCGAGCGGTTCGACCCGGCACACTGGATCAAGAACTTCTGCGAGCCGCTCGCGTTCTCGTCGGCGATCGACCGGCTGATCGATGCCGGCCACCAGGACTTCCTCGAGATCAGCCCGCACCCCGGCACGCTGCACGCGATCCGGTCGAACCTCCGGCGCCGCGGCCTGCGCGGCGCGCTGCTACCGTCGCTGCGGCACGACGAGGACGAGCGCGGCGTGCTGCTCGACGCGCTGGCGGCGCTCCACGTGCTCGGCGCCGGCGTGCGCTGGGACGAGGTCTCTGGCGCGGTGCTGCCCACCCCGTGCGCGACCCCGCCGGATCGCCCGGTGCCGGTCCCGCTGTCGGGCCGGACCGACGCGGCGCTCGCCGCCCAGGCCGCGGTGCTCGCCGCCCACCTCGACGCCCACCCGGAGCTGCGCGTCACCGACGTCGCGCACGCGCTCGCGACCACGCGGACCCAGTTCGCGCAGCGCGCCGTGATCGTCGCCGGCGACCGCGCCGAGCTGCGCGCGGGCCTCGAGGCGATCGCCCGTGGCACCAGCGCCGCGCCGCTGGTCGTCCAGGGCACCGCGCGCGGCGCCGGCAAGCTCGCCTTCGTGTTTCCCGGGCAGGGCTCGCAGTGGCCCGACATGGCGCGCTCGCTGCTCGCGACCTCCGGCGTGTTCGCCGCGCAGCTCGCCGCGTGCGCCGACGCGATCGCGGCCCACGTCGACTGGTCGCCGCACGCCGTGCTGCGCGGCGAGCCGGGCGCGGCGTCGCTCGACCGGGTCGAGGTCGTGCAACCGGTGCTGTTCGCGGTGATGGTCGCGCTCGCCGCGCTGTGGCGCGAGATCGGGGTCGTGCCCGACGCCGTGATCGGCCACAGCCAGGGCGAGATCGCCGCGGCGTGCGTCGCCGGCGCGCTGTCGCTCGACGACGCCGCGCGTGTCGTGGCGCGGCGCAGCCGGGCGATCGCCGCGCTGCACGGCCGCGGCACGATGGCGCTCGTCGAGCTGCCGGCCGGCGAGCTCGGCCCGCGGCTTCAGCGCACAGCCCCGGGCGGCGGGGGTCGGCTCGCGATCGCCGCGATCAACGGCCCGCGCTCCACCGTGGTGTCCGGGCCGACCGGCGCGATCGACGCCCTGCTCGGCGCGCTGGCCCAGGATCAGGTGTTCGCGCGCAAGATCCGGGTCGACTACGCGTCGCATAGCCCCGAGGTCGAGGCGATCCACGACGAGCTCATGGGCGCGCTCGCCGGGATCCGGCCGCGCGCCTCGCAGGTCCCGATGATCTCGACGGTGACCGGCCAGCCGGTCGACGGCAGCTCGCTCGACGCCGACTACTGGTACGAAAACCTGCGCCACACCGTGCGGTTCCTCGACGCCGTCCGCGCCGCCGTCACCTCCGGCCACGCGTTCTTCCTCGAGGTCAGCCCGCACCCGGTGCTGACCCCGGCGATCAAGGACGCGGTCGACGACGCGATCGGGCCCGCGCGCGATGCTGCCCCGGGCGCCGTGGTCGGTTCGCTGCGGCGCGACGCCGGCGACCTCCGCCAGCTGCTCGGCGCGGCGGGCGAGCTGCACACCCGCGGCGCCGCGATCGACTGGCGCCGGCTGGTGCCCGACGGGCGGCGGGCGGCGCTGCCGGCGTATGCCTTCCAGCGCGAGCGCTACTGGCTCGAGCCACCGCGCGGCCCGCGCCGCCGCGGCGAGGCCCGCGGCCTGTTCGGCGCGCCGGTGTCGTCGTCGCTTCCCGACGGTGCCCGGCTGTGGGACGCGACGATCACCGCCGAGTCCGTGCCGTACCTCGCCGATCACGTCGTCGACGACCGCATGATCCTGCCCGGCGTCGCGTACGCCGCGATGGTGATCGACGCCATGCACCCGCGCGTCCGGCGGCCGGCGATCGACGCCGTGGAGCTCCATGCCGCGCTCGACGCATCGCCGCCGGCAGTGCGCGCGATCCAGCTGGCGATGATCGCGCGCGGCGGCGACCTCGCGTTCCGGATCTCGAGCCGGGACGACGCCGAGCTGACCGGCGACACCGGGGGCGGCGACCGAGGCGACGACGCCGCGCCGGGCTGGGTCGTCCACGCCACGGGCGAGCTGCGCGAGGCCGGCGAACCGCCGCAACCGGTCGATCTCGCCGCGCTCCGCGCGCGCTGCCCCCAGCAGATCACCGGCGCGGCGCACTACGCGGCGCTCCGGGCATGGCGGCTCGCGTACGGCCCGGGCTTTGCCGGCGTCACCTCGGTGTGGCGCGGCCGCGACGAGGCGATCGCCGCGATCGCCGTCCCCGAGCTCGGCGCCGAGGACACCGTTCATCGCCTCGATCCTCGGTGGCTCGACGCCGCGCTCCAGGTCGCGCTCGCGCTCGATCCGCGCTACCCGGCGAGCTACTCGAGCGCGCGCGCCGGCGCGGCCGTGATGCCGATCGGCTGGCGCTCGCTCCGCGTTCACGATCTGCCCCGCGCCCTCGACCCGCGCCGCGGCGCCGATCCCCGCGCGGCCGGCGAGCCGCTGTGGAGCCACGCGCGCCTCGCGGCGCCTCCCCCGGCGAATGGTCATGCCCGGGGCCGGCCGCAACCGGCGCTCACGACCGTCGACGTCGTGATCATGGACGCCACCGGCCACGTGCTGATCGAGGCCCTGGGGCTCCGGCTGCAGCGGCTCGAGCAGCCCGGCGATCGCAACCGCGTGCTGCGGCTGACGTGGTGCGCCGCCGAGCGCCCGCCCGCCACCGGTGAGGGCGCCGGCGGCTACTGGGTCGTGGTCGATCGCGGTGCCGCCGCGCGACCCGGTTCACCCGGCGATCACGCATCGCTCGGCGCTCGCCTGCGCGCTTGCCTCGAAGCCCGGGGCGAGCAGGTCGTCGCGATCGACGGCGACGACCTCGTCGCGGCAGGGCCGACGGCCCCCGCGTGGCTGCGCGCGCAGCTGCCGGCCGATCGCGCGTGCCGGGGCGCCGTCCACCTCCCGGCGGCAGGCGCGGCGCTGACCGACGACGCCCCGTCGGCGATCGCGGCCGTCGAGCCAGTCCTGGCCAGCGCGCTCCACCTGGTCCAGGCGCTGACCCGCCAGGGCTGGCGCGACGCGACGCGGCTGTGGCTGATCACGCGAGGCGTGCACGCCGCCGGCGCGGCCGCGAGCACGGCCACGGCCAGCCTCGCCGGCGCCCCCCTGCTCGGCTTCGCCAGGAGCCTGGTCTACGAGCACCCCGAGCTGCGCTGTACGCGGCTCGACCTCGAGGGCCAGCCGTCCGACGCCGACGCCGACCACATCGCCGGCGAGCTCCTCGCCGAGCCCGGCGACGACGAGATCGCGGTGCGCGACGGCCAGCGGTTCGCCGCCCGCCTCGCCACGGGGCCGCTCGGCCCGACCGGGGTCACCGGCGCGCCGGCCGCGGCTCACCCGGCCACGCCTGTCCGCGCACCGGACACGCGGGACGCCGCTCTCGCGGCGCGCCCGATCCGCGGCGATGCCAGCTACCTGGTCACCGGCGGGTTCGGCGGCCTCGGCTTGTCGCTGGCGCGCTGGCTGGTCGACCACGGCGCGCGCCACCTCGTCCTCGCCGGCCGCAGCACCCCCGGTGAGGCCGCGACCGCCGAGCTCCGCGCGCTCGAGGCCGCCGGGGCCACCATCGTGCAGTCCTCCGCCGATGTCGCCGTCCGCGCCGAGGTCGCCCGGCTGGTCCACGCGGCCGACCAGCTCGCCCCGCTCGGCGGCGTGTTCCACCTCGCCGGGGTGCTCGACGATGGCCTGGTCACCCAGCAGGACGTCACGCGGTTTCGCCGCGTGATCGCCCCCAAGATCGACGGCGCCTGGCACCTGCACCAGCTCACCCGCGACCACGCGCTCGACCACTTCGTCCTCTACTCGTCGATCGCCTCGCTGCTCGGCTCGCCGGGGCAGACCAGCTACGCCGCCGCCAACAGTTTCCTCGACGCCCTGGCCCTGCATCGCCGCGCCCGCGGCCTGCCGGCGCTGAGCATCGGGTGGGGCCCGTTCGCCGACGTCGGGCTCGCCGCAGCGCGCGAGATCCGCGGCGAGCGGCTGGCCGACCGCGGCATGGCGAGCCTGTCCACCGAGGCCGGCGAGGCCCTGCTCGCGGCGCTCCTCGGGCGCGATGAGCCGTGGGTCGGCGTCGTCTCGCTCGACGTCGCCCGCTGGCTCGACTTCTATCCGACGCTCACCACCAGCGCGCTGTTCGGCACGCTGATCGCCGAGGCCGGCTCCGCCTCCAGCCGGCCCTCCGGCGATGCCCACCACGCCCTCGTCGACAGGCTGCACGCCGCACCACCGCCGCTGCGGCTCTTGCAGCTCGAGGCCGTCGTGCGCGAGCAACTCGCCCGCGTGCTGCAGTGCCCGCCCGACGCCATCGTCGCGCACGCCCCGTTCTCGACCCTCGGCCTCGAGTCGCTCACCGGCCTCGAGCTACGCAACCGCATCGAGGCCGAGACCGGGCTGCGCCTGCCCGCCACGCTGATCTGGACCCGCGGGAACCTCGCGGCCCTCGCGCGCGATCTGCTCGACCGGCTGTTTCCGTCCACCCCAGCCGCGCCCACCGAATCCCCCACCAACGCGGAGATCAACGCGGAGATCCACGCCCACGCGCACGCCCTCACCGACGACGAGCTCCTCGCCGAGCTCGCCGGCGCGCTCGACGAGGTCGACGCCCCTTGACCCACCGGAGAACCATGAACAAGACCCCTGTCGTGATCGTCGGCGCCGGCCCGTGCGGGCTGGCGACGGCCTGCGGCCTCCTCGGGCGCGGCATCCCCGCGCGCGTGATCGACGCCTCCCCCGAGGCCGGCACCGGCTCGCGTGCCGTCATGCTGTGGCCGCCGGTGCTCGATATGCTCGACGAGCTGGGGGTCCTGGCCGCCGCCGAGCAGCACGGCTACCGCCCGCGCGCGCTCGCGTACCACACCAGCCGCCGCCGTACCATCGAGCTCCCGCTCGACGACGCCCACGGCGCCCTCGTGCTCCAGCAGGACCGCACCAGCCGCCTGCTCGAGGCCGCGCTCGTCAAGCTGGGCGGCCGCGTCGAGCGCCCGGTCCGCGTCACCCGCGTCGTCCCCGGCGGCGACTCGGTCGTGGTCAACGCCGACGGCCCCGACGGCCCGCTCGCGATCGAGGCCGACTGGCTGATCGGCGCCGACGGCGCGCACAGCACGGTCCGCAAGCAACTCGACATCGAGTTCACCGGCAGCGAGTTCGCGACCCGGTTCCTGCTCGCCGAGGGCAAGCTCGACGGCGACCTCGATCGCCGGATCGCCCACTACCACATCACCCCGGCCGGCGTCCTGGTCCTCATCGCCCTGCCCGGCGGCGAGGTCCGGATCAGCGGCGCGCTCGACGACCCCGGCGAGGACCTGAGCCTCGCGACCGTGCAGCGCATGCTCGACCGCCGCGGCCCGGGCGGCCTGCGGGTCTCCGCGCCGAGCCTGCTGACCACGTTCCCCGCGCCGCATCGCATCGCGGCCACCATGCGGGTCGGCCGCTGCTTCCTCGTCGGCGACGCGGCGCACATCCATTCCCCCGCGGGTGGCCAGGGCCTGTCGCTCGGCATGCAGGACGTGCGCAACCTGGTCTGGAAGCTCGCCGGCGCGATCACCGGCCGCCTCGATCCGGCGATCCTCGACACCTACGATCAGGAGCGACGGGCCGCCGCGCAGCAGGTCGTGGCGTCGATCCACAAGCTCACCCGGCAGACCCTGTTCCCGCCGATGGCGCTGCGCGCCCGCAACCTCGTCCTCCACCTCGTGAACCGCACCGGCCGGCTGCAGGGCAACCTGCTCGCGTCGCTGTCCGGCCGTCGCATCCAGTATCCCGACGTCCTGTTCGGCGAGCCGTCGGCGCCGCGCCGCAAGCGGCGGGACGCGCCCGTTCCCGGCGCCCCGGCCCCGCTCTGGGTTCCCCGGCCCGGCGCCGCGGCCCCACCCGGCTTTCGCCTGGTCACGACCGGCCCCGACGACCACGAGCTGGCCTTGGCGGCCCGCACCTGCGTCGCGCGCGCCCCCCTCGCCGACCATCACCACCGCGCCGACGCCAGCCCGGCGCCGAGCTTCGTGCTGGTCCGCCCCGACGGCTACGTCGCCGCCAGCGGCACGACCCCCGCCGAGCTCGCCCACGCCTGGCAGCGGCTCGCGCGCCTCCTGACCGATCCCAGGCCCGCCCCCACCCTCGAGCCCGCTCCAGCCAGCCGCAGCTGTCCCGCACCACTCCCCGACCGCGAAGCGGCCGGCCGAGCCTGATCGGTATCACCCACGCACCTTCGAGGAACCCATGCATCCCACGCCGTCCGACTCCACCACGCTTGCGCCCTCCTCCTTGCTCGGCCGCACCTACCGTCAACTGACGGGGGCGTGGCGTAGCAGCTTCCTCGGATCGAGCCCCTCGATCGTCCCCGACGGGATCCCCGAGCTACGCGGCAACCCGCTGCTCGGCAGCCTGTCGGCGTTTCGCAGCGATCTGATCGGCCTGTTCCAGGCCACCAGCGCGCTCGGGCCGATCTCGCGATTCCGCATGTTCCGGATTCCGATCCACGTCGTGACCGACACGAAGATCGCCCACGAGATCCTGATCGAGAAGCGCAGCTCGTTCAAGAAGACCCGCGAGCTCTCGACCTACCTGCAGCCCCTGCTCGGCAGCGGGCTCCTCGCCGCCGAGGGCGAGGTCCACCAGCGCAATCGCAAGCTCCTGGCGCCCGCGTTCGCCGCCAAGCGCGTCATCGACTACGGCAACCTCATGGTCGAGGAGACCATCGATCAGCTGAGCCGCTGGACGCCGAACCAGCAGGTCGACATGTCCGAGGAGATGACCAAGCTGACCCTCGCGATCGTCGGTCGCGCGCTGTTCGGCCGGGCCATGCGCGAGGAGGCCGAGCAGATCATCTCGGCGTACACCCTGGCGATGCGCGCGATGATGAAGCGCATCACCAGCCTGGTGCAGGCCCCGTACTCGTTCCCGCTGCCGAGCCATCGCAAGATGCGGCGCGCCGTGGACATGATCGACACCGTCGTCCAGCGGATCATCGATCACCGCCGCGCCGAGGGCGGAGACCACGGCGACGTGCTGTCCATGCTGCTCCTGGCGCGCGACGAGGCCGACGGCACCGGCCTCACCGACAAGGCGATGCGCGACGAGGTCATCACGCTGCTCGCCGGCCACGAGGCCACCGCCAGCGCGCTGACCTGGACCTGGTACGAGCTCGGTCGCAACCCCCTCGTCCGCGCCAAGCTCACCGCCGAGATCGACGGCGTGCTCGGTACCCGGCCGGTCACCGTCGCGGACCTGCCGCGGCTACCGTACAACCTCGCCGTCATCGAGGAGGCGCTGCGGCTCCACCCGCCGGTCTATGCCCTGGGCCGCGAGGTCTGCGAGGACGTCGAGTTCGGCGGTCATCGCTTCGGCGCCCGCAGCACCATCTTCATCAACATGTACGGCATCTACCGCCGCGCCGAATTCTATCCCGATCCGCTCGCGTTCAAGCCCGAGCACATGGCGCCCGAGCTCAAGAAGGCTCGCCCCCAGTACGCCTACCTGCCGTTCGGCGACGGCCCCCGCGTGTGCATCGGGGCGCACTTCGCCATGCTCGAGCTGCAGCTCTTGCTCGCCACCATGGTGCAGCGCGGGACCGTCGAGGTCGAGCCCGGCGAGCGCACCACCGATCCGCTCATGACGCTGCGGCTGCGCGGCCCGCTGCCGGCGACCGTGGGCCCGCGCCGCGCCTCTGCCGCGTAGCTACCGACCCGGGCGGATGATTCTGGGCGACGTGCGCCGCGCCACCCGACGCCCAGCCATGACTTCCAAAGCCGACCGACGGCGCTACTACCATTCTCCAGGAGATAGGACATGTCCTCAGTGGCTCACATAGAGATTGACGGGATCGCGATCGCGGCGCCGCCGCCGGGCCGGAACCTGCCGCCGCGCGTGTTCACCTCGCCGGCGGTGTTCGAGGCCGAGCAGCGCGCGATCTTCGCGCGGAGCTGGGTCCACATCTGCGATCTGCGAGACGTGCCGGAGCCCGGCAGCTACGCGACCGGCCTGATCGGCCGCACGCCGGTGATCGTCCTGCGCGACCGCGACACCGGCGCGCTGCGCGGGTTCCTCAACGCGTGCCGCCACCGCGGCGCCCAGCTCCTCGACGGCCAGGGCGCCTGCGACAAGCAGATCAAGTGCCCGTACCACGCGTGGAGCTATGGCCTCGATGGCGCGCTGCTCGGCGTCCCGCAGCGGCACGAGTTCCCCGACGACGTCTCGCACCTGGGGCTCGTCGCGATCCGGGTCGGCACGGTCGGCCCGCTCGTGATGGCGTGCCTCGATCCGACCGCGCCATCGCTCGAGGACTGGGTCGGCACGCTCCCCGCCGCGTTCGACCGCGCCGGCATCATGAGCTGGGAGTTCGCGTACGAGCTCACGTACGAGCTCGACGCGAACTGGAAGCTGTTCGTCGAGAACTTGAGCGACGGCTACCACGTCCCGTACGTCCATGATGTGCTCACCGACTTCATCCTTCCGGACTCCAACGTGAACACGCTCGAGCCGCACAGCGCGTACACCCTCTCGCTGATCAACCCGAAGTACGTCCCGCCGGGGCACGATCCGGCGGAGGCCAAGATGCGATTCGGCTGTGTGTTCCCGAACCTCATCCCGGCGCTGTCGCCGATGGACCTGACGTACCTCCGCATGGATCCGATCGGCCCCGATCGGCTGCGGCTGTTCGTCCGGTCGTACGACTCGCCCGAGGGCGCGGCGATGCGCGACTTCCGCAAGGCGGGGTCCATCCGCACCACGCACCAGGACATCGACGTCGTGGTGCGCGTGATGCGCGGCCTCCACGCCGAGGGCCTCCCGGCCGGCGTGCACGCGTCCCGGCTCGAGGAGCGGATCGGCCACTTCGAGCGGCTGTGGGTCGAGGCGATGCTGCGGGAGCACGCGGTCGGTGCCGCCGCGGGCGCGCGCCGGCTCGCCGTGGCGCCGTAGCGCTACCAAGGCAACAAGGAGGGCGGCGCAATGCCCGCACATGCGACCGCTTCTTTAAGAAGTAATTCCCGGCGTGCCAGGCGGCCGATCAAGCCGCATCATGACCTCGTCCAGTCGAGACCGCGGAGCCGATGCACTCCGGCTCCGCGCTCGACACCGATCGTGCCGGCCTCGACGCATGGGCCGCCGTGCAAGGCCAAGCCGCGCAAGTCGTGACCGCGGTGGCGACATCGGCTCGGAAGTTGGGCCGCCTACCGTAAACTCCCGCGCCGTTGATCTTGCGCTGAGGGAGTACGCGCGGCATCGCAGTGCGCTCGATGCCGCCGAGGCGTTCGATCTCGTGAGAGCCGAGCAGCTGAAGATCTACGTGTCCTTCGGGTTCGTCAGCCTGTACGAGTACATGGAGCACGTGCTCGGATACAAGCCGCATACGGCGCGAGAACGGATGCGCGTGGCACGTGCGCTCGCCGCGCTCCCCGAAACCACGGCAGCGCTTGCGCGCGGCGCGCTCTCCTACTCTGCGGTGCGCGAGCTCACACGCGTCGCGACTGCTGAGACCGAAGCCGATTGGCTGGCCCAGACCGAGGGCCTCGTCGCCGATGAACGCGGCTCCGAGATCGGTGATGCCGACTTCATCGAGGCGATCTGTCGCAGCATGATCGGTCCCGGCACCGGCGAGCGTGGTCCGGCACACCAGATTGCTTACCAACAATGCCAGGATTGCCGGCGCGCCACACAGAATGGCGCCGGGCGAGAGATCGACGTCGGCCCCGAGGTATTGGAGCGCGCGGCGTGGGCTCGATTCTGCCGCACGCAAGCTGTGATCGAGCAACGGGTTCAGGAGATATTTCAAGCGAGTGATACAGCGCTACAGTATGAACCCTCCTTAACGTCGGAGCGCACCGGCCGTCACACGATGTCCCAGCTGGGACGCCGTGCAAGGTGGAGGCGTAGGTAGTCCTGCTCCTGCAGCACGACGCGGCACTCGCTCGGTCACGCAACGGCCCGACTGGGACAGCGAGTCGAGGCACGCGAGATTCCACAGCATCGATCCGCGCTCTTCGCATCCCAGCTGGGACCACGTTGGGTGCGTGTTGGGATAAAGATCCTGCCGCTGCTGCAGGAAACACTGACCCAGCTCTGGGACCGCCGCAGGATGAAGCTGGTAATTTCGTCCGACTATGAGGCACTGGGCGATCACCTCTCGGTGAAGTGAACCTCCCCGATGGCAAGCTGCCAACCGACCCGCGGAAACCCCAGCTTGCATGCGGAATGGATCGCCAGCTCAGCCGTGCCTCCGAAGCACTCGAGGGCCATATCGCAGTGTGGCATGACCATGATCGTCCAGAACCGATCATAGCAGGGCGAGAGCAGAATCTCCGCGAGCTTGTACGATATTTGCTGCGGCTTCGTCAGATCCACGAAGACGGTGCCATAAACTGCCCGCGCACATAGTCTCCGAATGGCAACATCCGAAACTGGAAGCTCGTCGAGCTTGACGAAGGGGTAGCCTCGCCGCACCGAATCGGCATGAAGCATTCGCGCAAGCCCGAGAACGTCGTCCGCACGCGAGCCGCACAAGAACAGCGGGTTCCCAAGCATCACCGCTTGAAGGGCTTGATCGACATCCTGATGCACGCCACCGTACTCGGTGAGCGGTTTGACGAGACGATGAGTCCGCTCGTCCAGGGCTAACAGGCCCACGCCGCCGAGCCCGAACGAGTGGCTTGCGTACAGGGTCAGCCGCTGGGATGGCGCGGAGGAGTAGCCATCCCAGACTCCGTTCTTGGAGCCAAGATCCGCCACTTCGATCCCATCGCCTTCGATTCGCCGTATCAGCGCATGGACACCAGAAACCGATGGGAACGACAGCTGGATGTCCGTCGCGGGAGGGCCGTTGCGACCGATGCGAAACTCGGAGCGGCCCGGATCGAGGGGCAGTTCGAAACCCTGCCCGAGAACACGAAGCGCGGTGATCGGGCCACGATCAGCATATCGAACTCCGCGCACGGCACGTACCGGGGCTCCCTGCGGCTTCTTGCGTCGCTTGCCTCGCGGCTTGGTCATCAGTCCTCCATCCGTTCGAGGAGCAGCGGGACGAGCTGATGGGGTTGCTCGTCGAGCGCCAGCAACGGCGCGCTGCCGAGCGCGAAGCGGTCTTCCACCTTGACAAGCTGGGTCATCATCGGACTCCTAGACAATATCGCCGATCGTAGCCAGATGCGTGCCCCGGGTCTCTCCGCGATCTACGGCTTCGCGTTCCTGTTCATCGCGTTCGGCGTGCGCCGCTTCCGGTTCGACGCCTGACCCGGTACAGACGCGGTGGCGTCGCTTTCACGCGATCAATCTCCCGCGTGCCGAGCGCGTTGGGTACAGTGCGCCGTAGCATGGCGGCCAGCGTGAGGAACGGGAGCGACGCGGAACACGTAGCGCGCATGGCGAGCGCGCGGGTCTCGCGGATCGCGGATCTCACCGACGCGACCAATGCATGCATCGTCGGTACCGTGCGCGCCTCCAAGATCCTGCTCGGCCCCGGGAGCGGCGTGGCATGCGTGGCCTACCGGTTCCGCGACAGCCGAGGCCGCACCGAGCACCGGGCGGTGCCATTCGTCGTCGAGGACGACACCGGCCACGCGGTCATCCAGGTATCCACGCCGACCTTGCTCGTGACGGTCCACAACGGCGACGGTCCGGACCGCTCGCTGGTGGGCGCCAGCTACCTGCGCCACCACCGGCACCCCGGCCCGCACCGCGAACAGCGCGTCGAGATCGGTCAGCAGATCGTCGTGCTCGGGCCATGCACGCGCGAGCTCGACCGCGGCACCCTGGCCAGCTTCCTGTATCGCGACCGCCCGGCATCGCTGATCCGATTCGCGCAGCGCGCCGACACACACATCGTGCTCGCCGAACGGATCGCCGTAGACCCGAGTGCCGTCTGGTCGTAACGGAGCGGAGCTATCCCGGCCGGTTGATGTGGAAGCGTCGGAGACGGCGCTCTGCCCCTCGTCGAAGACTCGCGCAACGTGACCTGACCGGCATTTCCCGGTCATCGACGTCCGACGACACGCCAACGCGAGCGCGAGGCGAAGGGCTCTCCGCGAGGCGTAGCTTCCACGCCACCCGCTGCGGGGCACAGGTGGTTGAGTGTTGCCACGGGCGGCAATGCAGGATCCCGCCGTCCGCTGTCTCCGAC
>Ga0308175_100000253_pt1 | contig 40506 bp, 33 predicted proteins | sample PhyCR1_3_FD_203893 | JGI IMG/M metagenome (GOLD analysis project Ga0308175, IMG submission 203893) | Soil microbial communities from UC Gill Tract Community Farm, Albany, California, United States - DLSLS.C.R1 | ecosystem: Environmental > Terrestrial > Soil > Agricultural land | place: USA...
CGCGGGTGTGGGACGCACAGACGGGGCAGCCGGTGACCCTGCCACTCCAACATCAAGACCTCGTTTATGCCGCGACGTTCAGCCCCGACGGTACGCGGGTGGTCACCGCGAGCGGTGACAAGACGGCGCGGGTATGGGACGCAGCGACGGGCAAACCGGTGACCCTCCCGCTCGAACATCAGGGCTTCGTCTATGCCGCAGCGTTCAGTCCCGACGGCACGCGCGTGGTGACTGCAAGCGAGGACAAGACAGCGCGAGTCTGGGATGCAGCCACGGGGAAGCTGATGACCCTGCCGCTCCAACATCGGGACATCATCTATGCCGCGGCGTTCAGCTCGGACGGCACGCGGGTGGTCACGGCGAGCCAGGACAAGACGGCGCGGGTCTGGGACACCGTGACGGGCAAGCCGGTCACCCCTCCGCTCGAACATCAGGGTGCCGTGCATACCGCGGCGTTCAGCCCGGACGGCAGGCGCGTAGTCACGGCGAGCGAAGACAAGACGGCACGGGTCTGGGTCCTTCGTGACATTCACGATCTCGCAGATTGGCGCCTCCTCGCCCGCTGCTCCCCGTTCGCCTTGGGCGACGGCGTCCTCACGGCCAACCCCAACCCGCTCCCGGTGTGCCCACCCCACTAACACCGACCGAACGCTCCGGCGAGCGCAAGTGAACCGCCGCCCGAAGGTGAGCATGCGAACAGCGCCAGCACCGTCGGATCGGCTTGACGACAAGATGTACGAACAAGTTATTCGAGACGAGACCCCATGGCCGGCGGCCGGCCACCCTCTGGACGAAAATGTGCTCGAGCGTGGTCACCGTTCTGAGCGGTCCTTCCGCGAGGCGTCAACGCGCAGCGCAGCGGCGCGGGCTGGGTTCGGATCGAGATAAATTGCACGGCCGGGTGGATCAGGCGACGGCCGGTCGTGGAGATGGCGCGGACGGTCATCGTGATACGGCGGTCAACGGACGAGACCCGGGCCCAGACCCGCGCCGCCAGCGCGCGTGTCTGCGTGCTCTCGGGAGCTCCACAGAACGCGGGCGGTATTTTCATAGCAGGTGGCCATGGGGGTGCCCCACCCGCGTGGGATAAAAGGGCGATTCGAGGTCTGGACCGTCTCTCGTGTCAGACCGCGACCGGGAGCACGCGGCGGCGCACCAGCTTGATCGAGAGGAGCCGGTACAGCATCTTCGAGACCTCGAACGAGCCCATCCGCGACTTGCGGATGATCTCCTTGACGGTGTGCTTGCCGTTGACCAGCTCGAGCACGGCGAGCTCGTCGCGGGTGAGCCGGCCGCGGCCCATCTGCGCGACCGAGTCCTCGTTGCGCAGGAACACGATGTCGAAGTTGTCGATCGCGTGCTCGATCAGGTGCCATTCGTCGACGCGGCGATAGCCCTCCATCAGCACGGCTTCGACGTCGAGGCCGAGCGCGGCGTCGATCACGTTCGGCGGCAGCTCGACGCCCGCGGCGAACCGGAACCGGCCGTGGCGCCAGCGCAGGATCTCGTAGATCAGCTCGCACGATTGCCGGGTCAGGCAGGTCTTGAGATCGGTCTCGGCCAGGTAGCCGAGCTTGAGCAGCTGCTGGCCGATCAGCTTGGGAGTGGGCCCCCGCGATTCGAGGAACGCCTCGAAGTCGGCGCGCGGCATCAGGCCGGCGTCGAGCACGAAGCGGCCGAGCACGAACTCCTCCGGCACACCGGTCGCGATCGCCTGATCGACCCGGCCGCGCCGGAAGTAGATCTCGACGCGCGCACCGGAGCGCTCGACGGTCAGCACGCCGGATTGCTCTTGAACGTCGAGCAGTTGCAACACCTCGGCGAGCGGCACGACGCGGAGATCGCCGCGCAGGCCGGGCGTGGCCTCGCTCAACAGGCCGAGGTCGATCGCGCCGAGCAGGTGCAACAGCGCCGCATCGGAGAGCGCGGCTCGCACCGCGTGGAGGATGTCGTCGGCGTCGAGCGTGGAGGGGTCGAGCGCCGTTTCGGTCGTGTCGGTCGGCGCCCGGGTGTCGCGGGTGTCGCGGGTATCGGAGGTCTCGGTGGTGGCCGGCGTTCTGGCGAGCGCGAGCTGTCCGGAGATGATCTCGGTGAGCGACGACCGTAGCTGTGCAAGCGTTGCACTGCGCGCTTGGGCTCGGTCGGCTTCGTCGGTGGCCGCCAGATCTTCGCCGGTGACGAGCGACGGGGTGTCATCTGCCGTGCGCGATGGCCCATACTTGGCGACGGTGTGCTGCACGACGGCCGTGATCGCCTCGGGCGAGAACGGCTTGGTGATGTAGTCGACGATGCCCATCACCTTGACGAACCGCTCGCCCACCTGATCGCCCTTCGCGCTCATCAAGACCACTGGAATATCGCGGAGCTTGGGATCAGCCGTGAGCTCGCGGCAGAACTGGTACCCGTTCATCTTGGGCATCACGAAGTCAAGCAGGATGACGTCGGGGCGATCGCTTCGCACCGCGGCCAGCCCGGCCTCACCATCGGGGGCCGTGTGGACGTCGTACCCGGCTTTGGTCAGTACGAGCTGCACCACCCGGGTAATGGTGGGACTGTCGTCGATCACGAGGACCCGCTCGCCAGCCATGTCAGTTTTTTCCCTACTCCGCGAGACATCGCGCGGCGGACCCGCATCCTATGTCGTCTCTCGGGGGCCAGCAATCGAGGCGTTTACTGAATTGGTTACGGTTTGCCCAGCGTGGTAGCCTTGACCGGCGTGCCGCTCCTCGAGGGAGACCTGGAGCATTATCCCAGGAAATTCGGCAAGTATCACTTGCTGGGACCCCTGGCGCAGGGCGGGATGGGTGCGCTGTATCTCGCGGTGGGGGGTGATCGCGGGCTCGAGCGCTTGATGGTCATCAAGACGGTCTTGCCGCACCTCGCAGATGCTGAATACGTCGCGCGATTTCGCGATGAGGCGAAGGTCGTCGTCAACCTGTCCCACGGCAACCTGATCCCGGTCTTCGACGCCGGGCAGGCCAGTGGCGAGCTATTCCTCGCGATGGACTTCGTGGAAGGCCGCGATCTGCGTGCGGTCTGGAACCGCTGCGCAAAAAAGCAGGTCGCCTTTCCGATCGACGTGGCCGTTTACATCATCAAGGAGCTGTGCCGCGGGCTGGCGTACGCGCATTCGTTCCCTGATCTCCACCTGGTCCACCGCGATATCTCGCCGCCCAACATCCTGGTCTCGTACACCGGGGAGGTGAAGCTCACGGACTTCGGGCTGGCGTCGTCGACGCTGAAGGTCGAGAAGACCGCACCGGGCATCATCTACGGCAAGGTCGCGTACATGTCTCCGGAGCAAGCGCGCGGGGAGAAGCTCGACGGCCGCAGCGACATGTATGCGGCGGCGATCGTGCTGTGGGAGCTGCTCACCGGCCGCCAGCTGTTCCCACCGGGCAAGGATCAGCCGCAGGATCTGCTCGCGCGTGCGAAGAACCCCGAGCCGATGCGGCCGAGCAAGCGCGCGCCGCGGGTGCCGGTCGAGCTCGACGAGATCTGCTTGAAGGCGCTCGCGGCGGCCAAGGAAGACCGCTACGCGGACTGCGATGGGATGCGCATGGCGCTGCAGTCGTGGCTGGCGCAGAACGCCCCGACCACCGACGGCACCCGGATGTCGGCGTTCCTCCAGGAGCTGTTCGCCGAGGACATCCAGCGCGATCGCGCCGAGCGCAGCGAGCTCCTGACGAAGTTCCGGTCGCGGGCGCTGACGCCGGCGCCGATCGAAGAGCTTCGCCTGATGGTCGAGCATGGCGGTCAGGCGCCGGGGGCCCCGGACGCCGCGAACCACGAAGCCCCGGTCCGCAAGCCGGGCTCGGTCGGCAGGCGTGCGAGTGATCGGCAGGACGATCCGATCGATCGCCGGCAAGCACCGGATCGCCGCAACCTGCCCACCAAGCCGATCAGCGCCGATCCCAGCGGCCGCGCGACCGCGACCGCGCAGCAGCTCCAGGTCCAGCTCCTGACCGACGAGGAAGCCGAGCCCGATCTGATCGGATCGGAGGTCGACGGCCGCTACCGCGTGCTCGAGCTGATCGGTGAAGGCGGCATGGGCAAGGTGTACCTCGCCGAGCACATCGAGATCGGCAAGCGCGTCGCGCTCAAGGTCCTGCACCCGAGCTACTCGCGCATGCCCGATCTGGTCGAGCGGTTCCGTCGCGAAGCGCGCGCGGCGTCGAAGATCGGCCACCCGAACATCGTCGATGTCACCGACTCGGGGACCACCGCCGACGGCAGCGTGTACTTCGTCATGGAGTACCTCGAGGGCGTCGAGCTGGGCAGCGTGATCGAGCGCGAAGGTGCGCTCGACATCGCCCGCGCGCTCAAGATCACCGGGCAGATCTGCCGCGCGCTCGCCGCGGCCCACCGCGAAGGCATCATCCACCGCGATCTCAAGCCCGAGAACATCTACCTGATCACGCGCGACGGCACCGCCGACGTCGTGAAGGTGCTCGACTTCGGGATCGCGAAGACGACCGAGGCCGAGGCCGCACGCGAACGCCGGTTGACCAGCCCCGGCATGGCGATGGGCACCCCCGAGTACATGTCGCCCGAGCAGGCGGCGGGGCGGCCGGCCGATGCCCGCTGCGATGTCTACGCGCTCGGCGCGATCCTGTACGAGATGGTCACCGGCGAGCCGCCGTACAGCGGTGACAACTTCATGGAGATCCTGACCAAGAAGGCGACGCTGGATCCCCGGCCGCCGCACCTGGTCCGCACCGAGCTCGCGAGCCAGGTCTCGGATCTCGTGATGGCCTCGATGGCGCGTAACCCCAGCGATCGGCCGCAGACGATGGAGGCGCTCGAGTACGAGCTCAACAAGTGCCTCGCCGGCCGCGGGGTCGCGGTCGCACAGATCCTCGGCATGACGACGGATCCGCACGTCGTCGCGACGCTGAACCCCGGGCTGTCGATGCGGCAGTTCGACGACGCGGTCGTGGTGGCACGCGCGCAGACCAGCTCGCCGGCGATCGGGCTGCCGCGCGCCGGCACGCATAGCGGCGTGAGCGAGATGCCGGGGATGTTCTCGGGGCCCGCGATGTCGGCGGGACAGCACGCGCTGATCGCGCGGCAGGGCACCGAGCCCGCCGGTGGTACCTACGCGGGGCAGAGCTATCCGGGGCAGGGCTACCCCGGGCAGGGCTACGCGGGACCGAGCTATCCCGGGCAGAGCTATCCGGGGGTGCAGAGCTACCAGGGCCAGGGCAATCCGGGGCAGAGCTATCCCGAGCAGAGTGGTCCGGGCCAGAGCAGTCCCGGCCAGAGTCATCCAGGTCAGAGCATGCCGCTGCGTGCGCAGACCGCGCCCTCGGCGTATGCGCCGTCGATCTCCGATCCGAACCTGGCGCTGGTGTCCCAGCCAGTTGTCGCCCTGCGGCGCAGCGCGCTCGGGGTGTTCGGCTGGCTGGTGCTCGCCGCGGTGCTGTTCGGGGGCGTGGGAGCGCTGCTCTACATCGCGCTCGGTGAACGGACCGCCGCGACGAAGGCGTCGGAGGGGGTGCCCAGCGCCGTGGGATCGGCCAGGACCGGCGCCGCGAAGGCCATGCCGCCTCCGGCCGAGGCCGCGGGGAGCGCGCAGGGTTCGGCCGAGCCGCCGCGCGCTCCCGACGCCGTGACCAGCAGCGATGGCGCGGGGGACGACGGCACGCCCGATCCGGCCAGGTCGGACGGCAAGAAGCCCGGCGACGACAAGGCTCACAAGCGACCGCCCACCCGGACCGGCGCGATCGGCAAGCGGCCCGGCTCACCGGCCGACGACAAGCCCACCGCGCTCCTCGTCAAGGAGGCCAAGGCGCTCGAGAAGGCCTACAAGTGGCCCGAGGTGCGAGCGGTGTATCAGAAGCTCGAGAAGGCCAAGGGCTATAACTACGGCGAGGCGCTCTATCACCAGGCGTATGCGGCCTTCCAGGCCAAGCTCACCGGCGACACGGTGGAGCTCGCGGGCAAGGCGATGGAGCAGCCGGGGCCTTACCGGGTCCAGGCCCAGTTCCTGTTCGCCGATGCGCTGTACAAAGAGGGCGAGTACGGGCGCGCGAAGAACGTCTACAACAGCATCTACAACAACCAGAAGGGCGACGAGAAGACGGCCGCGGAGAAGAAGATCAAGGCGTGTAATCGGGAGTTGAAGCTGCCCGAAGCCGACGGCGTGGGGAACTAGACCATCGAGCCGGCGAGCCAGTCGGCGAGCAGATCGACCGACGACAGCATCTGATTCGCGCGGCGCAGCCGCTCGGACAGCGTCTTGACGATCCGGACGAGCAGCACCGAGGCCACGAGCGAGTCCTCGGAGATCAGCGCGCGCATCGCGTCGTGCGGCAGGCGGAACACGAACGCCGGCGACATCGCGGTGACGCTGGCCGATCTCGGCACGGGCTCGACGAGCGACATCTCACCGAACACCTCGCCGCCGTCGAGCGTGGCAAACGTCTTGCTGCCGCGGTGGACCGCGATCTGGCCCGACAGGATCAAGAACAGCGCGTCGCCGAGGCTGCCTTCGGCGACGATCGGCTCGCCGGGGTTATAGCTCTCGATCTCACCGGCGCGGGCGATCCGCTCGAGCTGCTCGGGCGGCAGGTTCACCAGCAGCGGATGACGCTCGAGCAGGGTCGGGGTCGGCACGCGCGCAGTATCACCCAATCGCAAGGTGTTCGCGCGTTTCTGCTACGGTGCGGCGATGCGGATCGCCGTCATCGCCGCGCTATCAGCCTCGGCCACCGCGTACGCGCAGGGGGTCGATCACCGCTATGTCGAGGAGCCGACCCAGGGGATGGCGCTGCCGGCGACGCCGCTCGCCGGCGAGCACGACGCGCGCGCGGTCGTGGCCAACCCGGGCGGCCTCTCGCTCGTCCGCGGCAACGAGCTCGCGGTCGCGCTCGACGTCGAGGATCCCGACGTCGCGACCAGCGCCGGGCAAGGTTTCGGCGTGTTCGGGGCGTCGTCGCTCGGCGGGCGGCTCCTGCCGCCGATCGGCGTGGGGGTCGGCCTCGAGTGGCTGCGGCCATCGCGCGGGCAGCTCGAGCCGGATCCGGGCAAGCCGTTTCGCCTGACGCTCGGCGTCGCGGCGCCGCTCGGGCGTAACGCCGGCTTCGGCGTCGCCTGGCACCACTTTCACGCCGAGGGTGTGCTGGCCGGCGTCGATGCGTTCGATCTGGGGCTGTCGCTGCGGCTGGGCAACTACCTCGCGGCCGGCGCGGCGCTGCGTGACGTCGCGACCTCGGCGGTCGGCGGCACGCCGGTGCAGCGGCGCTACGAGGCGGAAGGTCTGGTCCGGCCGTTCGGCACGGATACACTCGAGGCGGCGATCGGCGGGCGGATCGGCGAGACGCGGGGCGACGTCGACGGCTGGGTCCGCGCGTCGCTGCGGGTCACGCGTGGGCTGTACCTGCACGGCGAGGTCGAGACCCGCGAGCTGCACGTGCTCGCCGATACCGGCGTGGGGCCCCAGGAGCTCGGCGGCCGCGACGTGCGCGCGACGCTGGGTGTCGAGCTGTCGCTCGGCGCGTTCGGCGTGACCACGCTCGCGACCGGGCTGCGCAACGACGGCAAGACCCACGCGCTCGGCGGCACCGTCGTCCTGCGGGCGTCGAGCACGGGCGTGCCCTCCGTGCTCGGCACGCCGGAGCACATCGAACGCGTCGATCTGGCCGGGGCGATCGGCGCGCGCGAGCTGACCTCGCTGGTCAGGCGCCTGCGTTCGATCGCGCGCGATCCGACGGCCAGGGCCGTGGTCGTGACGTTCGACGGGGCGAGCGGCGGGTGGGCGACGCTCGAGGAGCTGCGCGACGAGCTCGTCCGGGTCCGCGGCGCCGGCAAGCAGCTGTTCGCGTACATGGTCTCGGGGACCAGCCGCGACTACTACGTCGCGACCGCCGCGAACAAGATCTACATCGATCCGGCGGGCGGCGTGCGGCTCGTCGGCATGTCGGGGACCACGATGTACTTTCGCGGCGCGTTCGCGCAGCTCGGCATCCAGCCGCAGTTCGAGAAGATCGCCGAGTACAAGAGCGCCCCCGAGCAGTTCACCGAGGTCGGACCCACCGCGACCGCCGCCCGGATGCGCAACGAGCTGTTCGACTCGCTGTGGGAGCGCTGGGTCGAAACCGTCGCGGACGCGCGCCACCTGACCCGTGACCAGGTCCGCGCGCTGGTCGACGCCGGGCCCTACACCGCCGGGGATCTCGCGGCCGATCCCACGCTGGTCGATGCCGTCGCGCCCCCCGACAAGATCAGCGAGCTCATCACGCATGAGCTGGGCGGGGCCTTGCCGGTGACCCGCCCGGAGGGCGAGCGGCCGGAGCGCTGGGAGCGGCCGGGGGTCGCGATCGTCTACGTCGACGGCGACATCACCGACGGCAAGTCGCAGTCGATCCCGCTCATCGGCGAGTCACTGGCCGGCGGCCAGACCCTGATCGAGGCGCTGACCGCCGCGCGCGACGATCCGCGGGTCGGCGCGATCATCCTGCGGATCGACTCCCCCGGCGGCAGCGCGCTCGCATCGGAGCTGGTGGCGCGCGAGGTGTTCGCGACGCGCGGCGTGAAGCCGATCATCTGCTCGATGAGCAACCTCGCCGCCTCCGGGGGGTACTTCGTCGCCGCCGGCTGCGACCTGATCTTCGCCGAGCCGATGACGATCACCGGCTCGATCGGCATCTTCTACGGCAAGTTCGACATCGGCGGGCTCGCGCAGAAGCTCGGTATCACGACCGACACGGAGAAGCGCGGCAAGCGCGCCGATCTGGAGAGCATGTTCCGGCCCTACACCGACGAGGAGCGCGCGATGCTCAAGGACAAGCTGCGCTACATGTACGGCCGGTTCGTCGGCGCGGTCGCCGAAGGCCGGGGCCTGTCGAAGGACGACGTCGACGCGATCGGCCGCGGCCACGTCTGGAGCGGCGCCCAGGCGATGCCGATCAGGCTCGTCGACAGGTTCGGCGGCCTGGGCGATGCGATCGACGAGGCCAAGCGCCGCATGGGGCTTTCCGCCGTCACCGAGGTCCAGCTCTACGAGCTTCCGGACCTGCCGTCGAACGTGCTCGGCACGCTCGGCAACCTGCTCGGCGTCCACACCGAGGCACCGTTCTCGATCACCGATCTGCCCGCGATCAAGGAGCTGGTGCGCGGCGTGCCGGCCTCGGTGCTCGTCGCGCCGGGCGAGGCGCACACCCGGCTGCCGTTCGACATCACCTGGGAGTGACGCCCGGCCGAGGTGCCCTCCATGTTGGAGTCGCTCGGCCTGAGCGTCTTTTGATTCCCACGCGTCTGGTCGAGTGAGGTCAGGCAGTCGTGATCAGTGCAGGTCGAGCACGGTGCCGTCGGCGCCGAGGGTCGCGAGCTGATGGGCGGCACCGGGGGGGAACGCGAGTTCGTAGACCGGCTCGGCGCCGCGCCGCGTGCGCTTGATCGCGCCGCTCGGGATCGTCTTGGGGTAGGTGACCGCGAACGCTCGCATCACCGGCGCGGGAATCTCGGGGAGCGTCAGCGTCTCGGCGACCCCGCGGATCTCGGTGCCTTCGATCTCGAGCTCGATCTTGTGCTCACCGCGCATCAGCGTCACGCGATCCGGTGCGCAGGCGAGGATCGTCGAGCCGGCGAGGATCGTCGAGCCGGACGTGTAGGATTCGACGCGCGCCTTGAGCGCTGGCGCGCAGCCGGTGGAGGTCTGCGGCGCGACCGGGGTGCTGGTCATGCCACGCGCGTTCGGCACGTTGGGCATGATGCGCTCGTGGACGTCGGACGGCCGCGTGTACGAGCAGTACCCGATGACAACGTTGATGACGCCGATCAGGACCATCCCGCCGGTGACCGGCAGCCAGTACTTGCGGTGCTTGCGCGAGAACGGCCGCGCACGATCCTTGGACACAGCCTTTCGTCTAGCACACGGGCCGCATGGATGGACCCACACGCCGCAGCCTTCGCCGCTCGACGTCACCCGGGATCAGGCGTCCTGCGCTCGCTCGGTTTCACGAGGACGGTCACTGGGTGGCGCGGGCGCGCCATTCATTGAGCAAGCTGGCGAGCGCCTTGGCGCTGCGCCCGTAGGTGTCGGGCAGGGCGCCTCCGGCGCCGGTGAGCGCGGTCGCGACCGCCCGCCCCGTCCGCGCTCGTCGATAGGACGGCGCGTACTCGATGAGCACCATCGCGTTGAGGCCGATCCGTCCTGCGCGGAACGCCGCGACGTCTGACCACTGCAACTTGGACGAGCGAAACAGCGACCGGGTTTCGAGGCCGTCGTGGGTGAGCCGCAGGTACGCGCTGTTCGGCAGGAGAATGGTGATGAAGATGACGGTGCACAGCCCGAAGAAGATCACCACGAACCACCCCATGCTCCGGCTGTCGCGGATCATCGTCGCGCCGCCTGCCGTGAACGCCACGCTGACGGCGAGCATCACGAGGTGCTTGATCCGGCTCGGCCGCAGCAGGAGCGTGTCTGGTGCGTCGGTGGTCATGTGGGGCGCAGCGTATCAGGGGCGTCGCCGATGGGGACAGATTGTGGCCTCGGTGCGGCATCTCGACCGAAGCTGCAATCGACGTCACGGATCGCCAGCATCGCGGTATCGGTTTATGTCGAGGCTCATCCATAAAATCGACGGGTTGCCCGCAAATTTGACAGTCGTTTCCAGAGGCGCAGGGTAGAAATCATGATGCTCGCCAACGACACGAGAAACGCACCTGCCACGATGAACGCGCTCGAACGCCTGAGCTGGGAGGAGATCTGCCGGCGCTACCCGGATGAATGGGTCGTGATGGCCGAGATCGAATGGGTGAACGACACGGACTTCGAGTTCGGCACCGCACTCGTTCTTGCTCATCACAAGACGCGCAAGGAGGCATCGCCCTCCGTTAAAGCCGGGTTTCAGCACTACACCGAGGTAGGCTCGTTCTTCACGGGGCGTCTCATCTTCCCAGCGCACGAGCGGTTGGTGCCGTGAAGGTCACGCGCTTCAGCACCAGCGAAGACCTAATCTTCGTGAAGGGAAGTGTGTGGGGACCATTGCGTCGGCGCGGCCGGCCGCTTTGGTTCGCGCTGGATACCGCCGCTGCGGAGACGATCATCGTGCCAGAGGTGCTTGACGAGATCGGATACAACCCGCGTCAAGGCGAGGCGATCACGGTGTTGCGTTCGGCCGTCGGCCGTGAGCAGGGTTACCTGATTCGCATCGAGCGCTTGGATTGTTTGGGGCACCAGGCGCGCGACTTCCGCGTTCACGCCCATGATCTACCGGATGGCTGGAATTTCGAAGGGCTGCTCGGACTCAACTTCCTGCGCCAGTTCAACTACGAGGTTCGTTCTGCGGAAGGCCGGATCCGCGTCGAACGCGTGGCCGCGTAGCCCCGTGCCGCCCACCGTAGTTTACGGGGTCAGGATTGAATCCGGGCCGAGGGCGCGGGCGATCGACGGCAGCTTCGCGAACGTCTCCTTGTCGAGCGCCTTGTCGAGCGCGTCCTTCGCGTTGATCGTGCCGGCCGACACCAGGCGTTCGAGCGCGACATCCATGCCCTGCATGCCCTCGCCGGTACCCGACTGGATGAAGCTCGCGACCTGCGAGGTCTTGGCCTCTCGGATCAACGAAGCGAGCGCGTAGCTGCCGAGCAAGATCTCGTGTGCGGCGACGCGGCCCTTGCCATCGGCGCGGCGCAGCAGCTGTTGCGCGACGACGCCGGCGAGCGAGTCGGCGAGCAGGCCCCGGATCTGGGGTTGCTGCTCGGCGGGGAACGCGTTGACGAACCGATCGATCGTGGCGCCGGCCGAGTTGGTGTGCACCGTCGCGTAGATCAGGATCCCGAAGCTCGCGAGCTGGAGCGCGGCTTTCATGGTCTCGGCGCCGCGCAGCTCGCCGACCAGGATCACGTCGGCGTTCTCGCGGCCCGCGCTGCGGATCGCCTCGAGGAAGCTCGGCACCTGGTCGCCGACCTCCTTGTGGGTCACCAGGCACTTGCGGCTCTGGTGCACGAACTCGACCGGATCTTCGATCGTCAAGATATGGCCGGCACGGGTGCGGTTGATGTGGTCGAGCATCGCGGCGAGCGTGGTCGACTTGCCGCTGCCCGTCGGTCCGGTGACGAGCACGAGGCCGGAGCGCAGCTCGACGAGCTTGCGGATCCCCGCGGGTACGCCGAGCGCGTCGAGCGACAGGATCTCGCTGGGGATCGCGCGGAACACCGCCCCGGCGCCGGTGAGCTTGCGCAGGTAGTTGGCGCGGAACCGGGCACGGGTGCCGTGGGCATGCGCGAAGTCGAGGTCCCCGGTCACGGCGAACTGCGCGGCCTGCTCGCGCGACAGGAGCGGGGCGATCAGCGCGTCGATGTCGGCCGCGGTCAGCGCGCGATCTCCGCCGGGGACGAGGTCACCGCGGATCCGCAGCATCGGCGGATAACCGGCGCCGAGGTGGAGGTCGGAGCCGCCGCGCTCGAGCAGCGTGTCGAACAGCGCCGCGATCGCCGTCATGGTCATTCGTGATCCTTGCGGCTGAACAGCCCACGCCTCGCGGGCTCGGGCGCCGCCGGGTGGAGCGCGGCGAGCATCTCCTTCTTGCTGTCGGCGTGACGGAGCGCGACGTCTTCGGCGAGCTTGCCCGCGCGGACCAGCTCGAGCAGCGAGTCGTCGAGCCGCAGCATCCCGAACGCGCGGCCGCGCATCATGAGGTTCGGCAGGTGGAACAGCTTGTTGTCGCGGATCAGGTTGGCCAGCGCCAGCACCCCGACGAGTAGCTCGACCGCCGCGACGACCCCGGTGCCCTGGAGGTTCGGCAGGAGCCGTTGCGCGACGATCGCCTTGAGCGCGGCGCCGAGCGAGGCCCGGACCTGCGACTGATCGTCGGGCGGGAACATGTCGACCAGCCGATCGATGGTCTTGGCGGCCGACGGCGTGCTCATCGTCGCCAGCACGAGGTGGCCGGTCTCGGCGGCGGTCAGCGCGATCTCGACGGTCTCGCGGTCGCGCAGCTCGCCGATCACGATGACGTCGGGGTCTTCGCGCAACGCGGCCTTGAGCGCGGCGGCGAACGAGATCGTATGGCGCCCGACCTCGCGCTGCGAGATCACGGCCACGTGCTTGGGATGCACGATCTCGACCGGGTCTTCGATCGTCACGATGTGGATCGGCGCGGCGCGGTTCAGCAGATCGACCAGCGCGGCGAGCGTGGTCGTCTTGCCGTGGCCGTTCGGCCCGGCGATCACGACGAGCCCCTGGTGATGCTTGGTGACCTTGGCGACCGCGGCGGGCAGGCCGAGCTCGTCGAGCGTGGGCGGGCTTTCGAGCGCCAGCCGAAATGCGCCCTTGAGGCCGCCCTGCTGGCGCGAGACGTTGGTGCGCAGCCGACCCGCGCCAGGTACGTCGATCGCGAGATCGACATAGCCGCGGTCGGCGAGCTGGCGGCGGCGCACCGGACCGAGCAGCGGCAAGAGCAAGCCCTCGACCTCGGGAGCGCTCCTCGCCGCCGGCTCCAGCGCGACCAGGTCACCCACCACGCGTGCCAGCACCGGCCGGTTCGCCGCGACGTGCAGGTCGGTTGCTCGGCGCCGCCGTGCCTCCCGGACGAGCACCGCGAGCGCCGGCATGATCTCCGAAGGCTCATCGATGAGGCCGGCGGGCGCGGCAGATGCCGCGGCGAGCGGCGCTCCCAGGGCAGGCGGGTCCGGCGGCCTGGGCACAGGTTCGGTTGCGCGCGGTGGGGCCGGCGTGGGCGCCGTCGCGGCCGGCATCGTCGCCGGGCGGGCCGGTTGCTGCGGCGCAGTCCAGTGCTCGATCCGCAGCATGACGTCCTCACCCCGGCGGAGGAACTGTGCCCGCAGCGATCGCCCGTCCAGTTCGATCGGCGCTGGATCGCCGACCTGTTCGCTCGCCGGCACCAGCGCGGCGAGCTGGGTCTCGCGGATCAAGTGCACGAGCTGCGGCAGCGTCACCGCCGACGCCGTCAACGTCTGGTACGCGTTGTTGATCCGCACCGCGACCTGCCGGCCGGTCGCGATGACGAGCTCGGTCGCGCCCGGACGATCGAGCTGGGCGAGGAGCTGGAACAGCTGCGCGCTCACGAGATCCTCATGGTACTACGCCTACGTGTCGCGCTGGCAGCGCTACTGGTTTGCCGAAGGTGGGCGGTGGTCCGCCGCAACCCTGCGGATCGCGATCGCGACCTCGGTCCTGCTCACGCTGCAACGGCTCGCGACGTTGTCGACCGTCCACATTCCCGGTCCGCCCGAGCTGTATCGCCCGGTCGGGATCTGGATGGTGTTTGGCCATCTCGTCCCGCCCGACTTCGTCGTGACGAGCCTGTGGGGCATCGCGATCGGCGCGACGATCATGATGCTGCTGGGCCTGTTCTCGCGCGCCTCGACGGCGACAAGCTTCGTGGCCGCGGTGGCGCTCGCCTCGGCGTCGTTCGCGTCGAAGTCGACGTGGTCGCACCAGTACAACGTGGTGTTCCTGGCGCAGCTCGCGTTCCTCGGTGCTCGCTCGGGCGACGTGCTCTCGCTCGACGCGCTGATCCGCCATTACCGTGGCTTGCCGCCGCAGGGCGTGCCGCGCGGCTACCAGTGGTCCGTGCGCCTCGTGCAGTTCGCCATCGCGCTGATGTTCGCGGGCGCCGCGTTCCACAAGATCCTCCACGGTCACTTCACCTTGCGCTGGGCGCTGTCCGACAACCTGCGCCACCAGCTCCTCGTGAACTACGACCTCGCCGGCCTGCCGCGCCCGGCGGTCGCCAGCTGGATCATCGACGATGTCTGGCGCTTCCGCACCGCCGCGGTGCTCAACCTGATCTCCCAGGCCACGCCGATCCTCGCCTGCATCTTCGTCCGGCGGCCTGTGATCCGCGCGCTGTGCGGTGGGTTCTTCGTCGTGGAGACCCTCGCCCTGGGCCTCGTCGTCGACCTGTGGAACCTGCACTGGCTGCCGCTGGTCGCGGCGTTCATCGACTGGGATCGCCTGCTCGGCGCCGTCGGCCGGCGCGCCCCCACCACGTCGCCACCAACGCCGCCCGCGTGGTCGCCACCCCGCGCGATCCGGGGCTTTGTCATCGCGTTCGTCGCCTACGACGTGATCACCGCGATCATCCCGACGATCGACCAGCGCCTCAACACGTACCCATTCTCGGGGTTTCCGATGTTTGCGACCGTGCGTGCTCGCGCACCGTACGATCAGCATCTGCCCTACGTGATCCCAGGCGATCATTTCGAGGCGATCTCCGATCGGCCGTTCGACGAGCGCGCTCAGCGCTGGGTCGATCACATGAACCGGCGGCTCTACCTGGTCACCGATCCCGTCGTGTTCCAGAAGCGGCTCGCCGCGATCCTCGCCGATATCCAGGGGCGGTTCCCCGAGCTCGGCATCCACGGCCTCCGCCACTACCTCACGATCTTCGAGGCGCCGGCCTATCCCGCCGCGGCGCGCTTCGAGCCCCACCCGATCGCCGTCATGGGCGAGCTCGATGCAGCCGGCCGGTTCCGCACGGCGCTCGGCACGCTCGAGGACACCGGCGTCACGCTGCGGCCGCAGAACCTCGACACCAGCACCGCGCACCTCGTCATCTACACCGACGACGATCCGACCCGGCACGACCTCACCGCCAGCCGCACCGGCGACCGGTTCACCACCGGCCACATCGACGGCGATCCGCTCTACGTGGCGGCGATCATCGACGGCACGCCCTGGCTCGTCGCAGCCCGCAGGGCCTGGCGCTGGGAGTAGCCGAGCGCGTGCGAGAGGCAATCTGCGGATCCTGTTCACTGCCGGTACCTCACGTGCTGGCTTCGAGTTCGACGAGCAGGACTTCGTGGGCTCAGTGAAGGCGCTCGAGATGCTGGCCAAGGATCCGAAGGCGGTGCCGAGCGGCCCCAACCTCGAGGCAAGCGACTATCGATCTTGCAGCATTAGTACTAGATTGTGTGGCAATGCTCTTTCATCAAAAAATCGAACTCATGATGCACGCTTCGTGCTCGCCACAGCAGGTTAATCGCGTATAGTCATTCGGGGTCGAGATGAAATACGATCGCATCGTGATCGCGTACCATGGATGTGACGCCGAGACGGCGGAACACTGGCTGCGCGGTGCCTCGTTCAGGAAGAGCCAGAACGACTACGACTGGCTCGGCGAGGGCACCTACTTCTGGGAGTACGGGGCCGATCGCGCTCTCAAGTTCGCGCGGGATCAGAAACGCCGGAAGAAGGTGCAGACGCCTGCGGTCGTCGGTGCTTTACTTCAGCTCGGTCGCTGTTTCGACCTGATGGACACGCGATTCACCGACGAACAACCCCTGGCTTTCGAGATGCTCAAGAAGCTCCATGAGGCGCAGCAACGAGCACTTCCCGAGAACGCGGGCAAGACAATGACACCATGAACACCAACGGCAAGGAAGGGATCGTGCTCGATCCGGAGGCTCCCGGACTTGACGAGGACACTCGGCGGCGGCGCAGGGCGCTTGCTGAGTTGCAGAAGCTCTCGCTCGACGAGCTCTTCCGGGTTGCAGTGCGAGCCGGCATCTACACCGAAGATGGGGAGCTGACGCCGCCCTATCGCGATGATGCCGAGCCGAGCACCTGCCGGCCGATAGATTGACCGCGGCGAGCGGCGGCGACGCATGCCCGAACCATTCAGCGGACGCACACCACCACGGCGGAGATGTTGTCGCGCGAGCCGGCCGCGTAGGCCGCATCGACCAGCGCGCGGCACGCCGCTTCCGCCGGGAACTCGAGCAACGCCGCGATCTGCGCCGGCGCCAGCACCTCGGACAGGCATCGGCACCCCAGTTCACGTCGATCGCTGGCGCGGACGGCGTCACGGGCGCGGTGGCGAACCGGATCCGGCGGGCGGGCTGTCGACGGTGATGGTCTTCAGATCGAGGGTCTTGCCCGCCTCGAGCTGGAGGCCACGCATCGTGAATGGCCTCGGTGGGCGCATGACGATCAGGATGCTGCGCTCCGCGCGATGCTCGAGGCGGAAGCTGCCATCTGGACCGGTGGTCGGCGGCGGGCCTTCGAGCTGGATCTGCAGGTGCCCGTCGCCGCTATCGGGCACGAGGGTGACCGCCTGCCCGGCGATCGGCTTGCCGGCGGTGTCGACGAGCGTGCCGATCACGACAGCGTTTGCGGCCAGCGTGATGTCGACCGTGGTGGGCTGGTTCGGCGTGACGATGACCTTGGCAAGGGCGTTGCCGTCGCTCGATTGCACGCGCACCGTGTAGGCGCCCGGATCGACGCGGTCGAACGAGAACTTGCCGTCGGTGAAGCTGCGCTGCGCGCGGGTCGGGCCCTCGAGCTCGACCGAGAACAGCGCGGTCGGTCCGGCCGGACCGGTGACCGTGCCCGACAGGGTCGTGACGCCGAGTACCTGGAGGTCGACGGTCGCGTCGGGCTTGATGCCGGTGGCGCGGCCGCGTAGCTGCCCGCGCTGCGCCTCGGCGATCACGGTGTAGGTCGCGTGCGGCAGGCCGCGGATCTCGTAGTGGCCCTGCGCGTCGGTGAGCGCGGGCGGGAAGCTGCCGTCGGGCGCTCCGCCGGGACCGTCGCGATCTTCAACGACCATCATCCGCGACCCGGATTGGCCCTGCCGGTCGGGGGCGCCGCGCATCGCGTCGACGATCGAGAGCATGTCCTGGTGTGCCGAGACCCACGCGTCCGCGAGCGGCTTGCCGTCGGGGCCGGTCACGGTGCCGGTGATGACGCCGTTCGGGCGATCGATCGCGAGCTCGACGCCGGTCTTGTGCTCGCTGGGGGCCAGCTCGACGGCGGGCGGGTTGGCGCGTTGCGCGAGCGGCTTGCCGCGATCGAGCACGCCGAGGCGATACGAGCCGGGTGACAGGCCGCCGAGCTGGTACGCGCCGGTCTCGTCGGTCAGGCCCTGCACGCCGCTGGTGACCATGCCGTTCCGGATCGTCGTGCGCTCGCCGCCCGAGACCTCGGTCGCCATCACGCCGACCCCGACGACCGGCTTGCCGTCGCCGTCGACGACGTGGCCCGCGATCGAGCCGCCGGGCGCGACCTTGAGGATCGTCTCCGGCATGCCGGGGGCGACGTTGACCTGGGTCTGGCCTTGATCGCCGCTCGCGCAGCGCGCGGTCAGCTTGACGGAACCGTCGGGGAGCGGGCCGAGCTCGAACTCGCCGTCGGCGCCGGTGGCGGTGCCGGGCGTCAGCGCCAGAAGATCCGCGCGGTCGTCGAGCTCTTGCTGGAGGTCGCACACCTGGCGCGGCTCGACGTGACCTTTCAGCGTGGTGCCGCGCTTGACCGTGACGACGACGCCGCCAACATCCTTGTCGCCGAGCGCGACGCGCGTGTTGCCGGCCGGCAGGTAGGTGTCGGCGTTGGCGATGAGGGTGTAGTCACCGGGGCGCAGCCCCTCGAGCGTGAACGCCCCCACTGCATCGGCCTTGCCGTCGGTGCCTTCGCCCCGGCTGAACGCGCGGATCTGTACGTTCGGGGCCGGCGCGCCTCCGGTCTGGACGACATGGCCGCGGATGACCGGGCCCGCGCCGATGAGCAGCTCGACGTCGCTGACCTGCTCGGCGACGCCGAGCCCGACGATCGTTTGCGCCTTCGAGAACCGGGCATGATCGGTCGCGCGGAGCTCCCAGGCGCCGGGCCGGAGCCCGCCGAGCCGGAACCGGCCATCGCCACCCGAGGTCACGCGGTGCGCGCCGGTCTCGGCGAGCAGCATCGCGGGGCTGTCGCGTCGCGCGAGCACGCTGGCCCCGGCAACTGGCTCCTTGGTGCGCTCGTCGCGAACCACGCCCTCGATCACGCCGCCCGGCACCAGCGCGAAGTCGGCGATGGCCCCGGCTGGACCGACCTCGACGTGGCGCGATTGCGGCGCGTAGTCGGCGCTCGCGGCCGCGACCAGGAGCTGGCCCTCGGCGACCGTCAGCTGGTACTTGCCGTCGGTGCCGCTGACCGTCGTCGAGACGGCGTCGCCGGGCTCGGCGGTCGTGGTGAGCCGCGCCGCGTCGATCCGCGCCCCGGCGATCGGGCCACCCGTGACATCCGAGACCGTGCCACGCAGGGTTCGGCCGCCGGCGACGAGCTTGATCGCGAGCCGCTCCGTGGCGCCCGCGACGAGCTGCTTGGCCGGCAACGCGGCCGGCACGTGAGCGGGTGCCGATGCGCTGACCGTCCACGCGCCGGGTTCGAGCTGGTCGGCGTGGGCGACGCCGTCGCCTCCGGTCTTGACGACGATGATCTCGCCATCCCTGGGGGCGAGCCGCACGGTGGCACCGGCGAGCGGCCCCTTGTCATCGGAGACGGTGACCACGAGCTTCGCCGGCGCGATCGGCGTGCCGCGCTGCGTCGCCCCACTCGACGCGGATCCGTGCTGCGGCTGCGTCACGGCCGAAGCCTCCGGGGCGTCGCTGATGCGCCGGTGTTTCCACCACCACAGCCCACCCCCGAGCGCGGCGAGCAGCACGATGACGACGCCGATGCGCGCCGCGAGCCGCGGCTCCCCTGGATCAGGCATGGGCCGTCAACCGATGTGGGGGAATCCGACATTCCCAGGCGCAATGCGCCGGGTCGATTACGCGACAGCGCTCAATGGCGAGGATGGATCCCGACGATCAGCTTCGCGACGGCATGGTCCGCCGAGCCCCAGCCATAGCCGCCGCCGAGGTTTATGTCCCACCAGCCACCGGACAGATCGACGACGCCCAGGAGCCGGCTGGCATGCTCGCTGCCCAGATCGTCGACCGGACCGAACGCGCCATACGCCTCGACGCCGAGGGCGACTTCGGGCGCCAGCTTCACGGCGACCTTCGCGGCCGGCTCGAGCTGCGGGTGGCCGGCCACCTTCCCCTGGAGCTCGACCGAGAGGATCGGATTCACGGCGGCGTACAGGCGCCCCACGGTCAAATCGATGATCGGCCGGATCTCACCGCCCCACACCTCGGGCTCGAACCGCGCCGGAACCGCGGACACTTCGCCGTTGATCGCCAGCCCGATGCGGTCTTCCCACACGCGGTGCGGCCGGCGCAGCTTGAGGCGCAGCTTGACGCCCGCATACGCCAGGTCGCCGGTCGTCGTCATCGCCGTCTGGAAGTAGCCACCGAGCTCGGCCCACGCGGTGAGCCCGTAGTGCGGCTCCAGCGTCAGGTGCGTCTCGCCGGTGGCCTGATCGATGACGTGCTGATTGACGTGCATCTCGAGCCCCGGGCCACCGCGCTCCGCGGTTTCGGTGTCGTAGACCTGAATCTCGAACGCGTCTTGTGCCCGGGCGACTCCGGAGGCTCCGGCAATCAGGACGAGGGCGGCGATGACGCACGTGCGGATCACGCGTGGGACGATAGCACCGCCGATCCCACTCCCGACCGCGATTAATGGGGCTGCGGATCGACGTCAGCCCCCGGCGCTATGGTGTCGGCCATGGAGCGCACGATGAAGATTACCCCGGTTCGCTTCCGAGGCCGGTGGATCGATGACGGTGCTCCCGTCGAGCTGTGGACCGAGGATGGGAGCATCGGGGTGCGCCTGGCGGCCATGCGTGCGAACAAGGACGCGCCTGGCCTCGCGGTCATGGAGCTCCAGCGGATCTCGGTGGAGGCCCCGGGCGACGACACCCGTCTTCACGTGGACCTCGCGAGTGGTGAGATCCGATCGGTGGTCGAGCGAGGCAGCGCGCTGGATCCGCCGCTCGATCTGGCGTGGCTGCAAGGCCAGCTCGATGGCGAGCTGCGCGAGGCGCTGCAGCAACGCCTCGTCCGCCAGCCACGGGCGAACCATCCGCAGGACTGGCTGGACGGCGACCGGCCACGCGCAGCGCCCGGCGAGCACGTGGTGTTTGCGCAGCTGTTTCCGTCGGCCTGGGACGTCGTTGTGAGGCACGACGGGCGGCGCTATGTGGTGATCGATTCATACTGCGTCACGCCCGAGGCTGCGGCCGGACCGGTCGGTCTGGAGATCGTCGATCTCGAGACCGGAGAGTCCATCGGGGCCGCCCAGCTTCGTCTCGAGCATGCCCGCAAGCCACCGATGGGGCCCCGGTGGGCGCCGCCGTGGCGATCGCGCAATCCGGCGGTCGGCCCGATCCTGACCGAGCTTTGGCACGATGTGGATCACTGGCTCGAGTTGGTGAACCGCGCCGAGGTCGTCGCGCGCACCGCGCGCGTGATGCAGTCGTGGGAGAGCGATCTGCGCGCCCCTGACGCGGTCGTGGCGCTGCTGCTCGCAGAGCCTGGAGGCGAGGACGAGGCATTGATCGATCGCATGAAGGCGCTGGGCCGCCGCTCGGTTCCGGCGCTACGCCGTGCGCTCCAGCTTGCCGAGCCGTCGGCGTCGCGGTACGCCGCGCGCCTCCTTGCGAGGCTCGGTGATGCCTCGGGCGTGGACCAGCTCGTCGCGGCCCTCGCCGATCCGGACTTCGACGATCCCAGCGGACCGAAGTACGAGATCGTCGATGACATCGCCGCGCTCGAGGAGAAAGCTCTGGAGCCGCTGCTCGCCGCGCTTGCAAGCGTGGGGGACGGAGAATCGCAGGACTGGCTGCTCGATACCGTGAACCTGCTCGCCGTGCACGACGATCGGCTTCGCGATCTGCTGATCGAGGTCGTTCGCGCTGATCCGGGGCGGGCGAGCCGGCTCGGAGATTACGGCGATCGCTCGCCGGCGGTGGTGACCTTGCTCCGCGAGTTGCTTGCGCCACGGGTCGATGCCTTGCGCGATGGGCGAGGCGATGCCGCCACCTACGACGACGCCTATGAGCTCGCCGCGGCGCTGCGCGATCTTGGGGTGCACGATGGACCAGTGCAGCAGTTCGCGGAGATCGTCGAGGCGCGCCGTGCGGCGCAGCGGGACGCGACGCGTGGGGAGCGCCGGTTCGACGATTTGAATGCCTACGAGCCGTACGAGCCGTTACCGAGGCCGACTCCCGTGCACGTGACGCCGCGGCCTGGGCGGAACGAGCCGTGCTGGTGTGGAAGCAACAAGAAGTACAAGAAGTGCCACCTCGAGGCAGACGCCGCGGCCCCGGCGCGGTAGCCCTGGCGTGGTCGGCACCTCGCGGTCACGCAAGCTCCGCGGCCTTGGCGTCGTGATCTGGATGTGCTCGGCTCGAGGTCAGCGATCTGGGGTTGGATCCAAGACGCTCCGCGCGAGACCCGAATAGTCTGCGTCGTCCGGCCGATAGCCCCGCCGGGAATAATGCTTGAAGAGCTTCACGATCTCCCGCGCAACAGCGTACTTCGTGAAGAAGAACTCGCCGAGCTCGCGCCGGGTCTCGCGGTCGCCGAGCTTTCCGTCCTGGTGGAGCAGCAACGCCGTGCCGGACACGACGAAGCCCAAGAGGACCGAGATCCCGAGGACATTCCCCGCCATCCTCAGCGCATACCCATCGTCGATCGTGCGCAGCATCTCGTAGGCCACCGCGTTGTGCTCGACCTCTTCGGCGGCGTGCCAGGCGAACAGCTCCTTCATGCGCGGTTCGCAGCCGTCCAGGAAATCCCCCTGAAGGATGAGCAGCACCAGGAGATCGGTATAGTGCTCGAAGCTGGCCACCACGGAGAGGCCGAGCTTGGGCCCCAGCTTGTTCTCGAGGAGGTCCTCGAAGAACCACTCGGTGAACGCCAGGAACCGGTCGAGGTGGTAGCCCTGAGCGCGCAGGTTATCGAGGAACAGCTCGTGCGCCCGGCTGTGGCGCATCTCCTGGCCCGCAAAGCCGCGCGCCTGCGCGACGAGGCGCGGGTCTTCGAGGCGAGGGATGATCTTGTCGAGCACCGTGCGCATGATCATGCGCTCGAACGACGGCAAGAACAGGTTGAGCGAATTCATGATGTGGGTCCGCGTGGGGTTATTGCGGACCCAGTACTTCGGAATGTTCAGCGGAAACGAGAAATACGTCTTTCTCGGTTTGACGTGTTCTGCTTGAAACCCCCGCCGCTCGAAGCCCCCCGATGGGGCGTCCCTGTCTGTGATTTCCATGAGCCAAAGATACTGCGCTCGCTGGCTCGCGTCCACGCGGCCCGGAACGCGTGGACGGTCGGCCGAGCAGGCGGGCGAGGTGATCGGGGAGCGGCACGGCGGCAAGCTGTTCGTCCTCGCGGGGGGCTTCCTGTTCATCGCCGGTCTCGTCCATGGCGGAGCCATGCCCGTGCTCCACGTGAAGCCGGACGCATACGGCCGTATGTAATATGCTCGTATGCATGAACGTTGACCGCCTCTCGATCACGCTGGTCCCGAGACTCGGAGCCGCGGCGCGAAAGGCGGCGAAGCGCGCCAAGGTGAGTCTTTCGACCTGGATCGCGGAGGCGACCGCCGGCCGGGTCCGGAACGAGCTGCTCGGTGAGGCGCTCGATCTGCCATCAGCTTCTCGGGGCCAGACCTCCACCCGTGATCAGGACAAGATTGTGCAATTGAACCTTACTCAGCGGGACGGGTAGTTGCCGCACGACATCCCGTCCCATCTCCCCCCATTTCCTCAGCTGTACGCACGAGCCATACCTTGCAGTGAATCGCGCGGTGAACTCCGCCCAGGTGGCACCGCGTGCTCGGAGTGCTGCACGCGATCAGAGTTGTTCGGTGGACCGACGCCGCGTGTAGTCGAGGCGCTCACCGCCCTCGCGCCGTGATCGGAGCACGAACATAGGCGTTGCACGCCGACGACGACTCGTGAGAAACGATATCGTGTATATGCGCAACGCGATCGTCATTGGCGGACTTTCCCTCCTCGCGGCCTGCGATAGCAGCAGCAGCGGGCCCACGTGCGGCGAGGGCACGGCGCTCGAGAGTGGCATGTGCGTCGCGACCGGCAGCGGCTCGGGCGATGTGTGCGGCACCGGCACGCAGCTCGACACCGATGGCAAGACGTGTGTCCCCAACGGTGACGGCACGGCGAGCGCGCCGACGATCAGTTTGATCACGCCGACCAAAGCGGGCGTGACCGGCTTCGTGCTGTTCGAGATCGACGGCACCGGCTTCGCCGGCAGCAACGTCACCGACCTGCACGTGTACTTCGGCGACACGACGCCGGGCACGGGTGGCGAGCCGGGGCCATGCGAAGCAGAGATCGGCACCACGACGGCGACCTCGGTCACCGGCGAAGTCCCGCCGGCGTGCGAGCTCAACGTCAGCTCGGTGACGCTCACGACCAACGTGGGAATGGCGTCGATCCCGTTCTCGTACCTCGGCGTGTTCGCGGCCGATGGCGACGGCGGCGACAACCTCAGCATCGGCTCGTCCGGGGGCGACGTGTATCTCATCGATCCGTTCGCGGGGCTGTGGTTCGACCTCGGCCCGATGGCCGATGCGGACCTGAACCTGTGGGGGATGACCGGGATCGCGTTCGATAGCACCGGCAAGCTGTGGGGCGTCAGCACCGGCGACTCGCCGGGCGACATCGCCACCGGTCCACAGCTCGTGAGCTTGAGCTTCGCAGGGAGCAGCGTGACCATCACGGCGGTCGGCGCGCTCGTCGACGCCAACGACACGGTCTACAGCGTCACCGATATCAAGTTCAAGGGCTCCACGCTATACGGCTGGGGCGTCACGTTCGACCTGGCGGGCGCAGCCGGCCAGCTTGTGACGATCGACACCACGACCGGCATCGTCACGCCGCTCGGCACCGCGGTCGCCGTACCGGTCCCCGGCGCGCTCGTCGTTGACGGCAGAGGCACGATCATCGTGGCTGCGCAAGGCGCGGCGCCGGACGGCTTCATCGGCACGACCGGCGAGTACGACAGCGTCGACCCGACCACCGGCGCGCTGACTTCGGTGGCGACGCTCGACAACACGATCTTCGGCACGCCGGTCGGTGCGCCGATCAACGCGATGGCGCGCTTCGGCCAGGCGATCCTCGCGGTGATCGACAACGGCACCTATGGTGGGTTCACCGGCGCCGGCACGACGGGCGAGCAGCTGGCGACCATCAACACGATCGGGACACCGATCGTCACACCGCTGTTCGAGTTGCCCGCGCAGGACGGGTTCCAGTCGCAGGTCGACGCACTCGACATGCCGCAGCCCGGCACGACGATCCAGCTCAGCCTGCGCGGCCGGAAGTCGCACGCGCTCAAGCCAGCTGCGAACCCGAACCAGGCGACCGCGAAGACGGTCGCGAAGCACATCACGAAGTACTCGCACTGACTACCAGACGCAGTGCCGAGGGTCCCCGGTGCGTACTACGACCCTGCCACGACAATGAACGCCTGTGCTCTACCAGGCGACTGCTACTGGACGACCTCCAGTTGCGGATAGCAGTGGGCGGGACGGTCGCAAGCCGGCAGCCTGGACCGGCGGGTGACGCTCACTTGAGCGCGGCGGCGAGCTCGGGATAGGTCGGCCAGTCGCCGTTCTTGTCCTCGAGCCGGCGCCACTGCACGACGCCATCGCGGTTGACCACGAAGGTCCCGGGGCTCGGGTGTTCGGCGCCGGGGGCGCGCAAGCCCCACGCGGTGGTGGCGGACAGGTCGAGATCGGTGAACAGGGTGATCTTGGCCAGCTTGGCCTGGAGCTCGGTCGTGTCGGCGACGCTGTCGGCGGCGATCGCGACCACGCCGATGTCGCGCTGCTTGAGTTCGTCTGCGTGCTTGACCAGCTCACCGAGCCAGTTGATGCAGCTGTGTCACCAGAACCCGCGATAGAACACGACGATGTTCTGCGCATGCTGGTGCAGCACCTCGGCGAGCGCGATCTTGTCCCCGGAGGTCCGCGTGACCTGCGCCTCGGCGGGCTTGGCCCCGGGGGCGGCCATGGGCGATGGGTCATGCGCCACCTCGACCGGGGCGGCCTTGTGGCTGCAGCCGACCATCAAGGTGAGCGCCAGGAGCAGGTCACGAGTTCGCATACCCGGAAAGCTACGCGAACCGAGGCGGTCCCGCCACCTGCAGACCGCGCCGTCACCGGGCGCCTCATGGCACGAACCTGACGGCGAACCTGCGGACCGGTAGGCTTGCGTCGTGTTGTACGCGGCGATCGCCCAGACCAGCCAGCAGCTGGTCGAGACCTCCTCGCGCAAGAAGAAGGTCGCGCTGCTCGCCCGGCTGCTCGGCGAGCTGGGGCCCGACGAGCATGCGATCGCGGCGCGCCACCTCTCGGGCGAGGTCGGCGAGAAGCTCGGGATCGGCTACGCGACCGTCGGCGAGCTGCGCGGCCAGATCGCGCCGGCGCCCGAGGCGTCGCTGTCGGTGATCGAGGTCGCTCGCCGGTTCGCCGCGATCGCCGCGCTGGGCGGCGCCGGATCGGGCAAGGCCAGGAAGGAGGCATTCGGCGCGATGCTCGCGGCAGCGACCGCCGCCGAACAAGGCTTCCTCGGGGCGCTGATCGTCGGCGAGCTCCGGCAGGGTGCGCAAGGCGCGCTCGTGGTCGATGCGATCGCGCTCGCGACCCAGCTCGAGGCGCGCACCGTGCGGGCGGCTTACATGCTCGCCGGCGATATCGGCGCGGTCGCCGCCGCCGCGCTCACCGAGGGCGCCGCGGGCCTTGTGCGGTTCGGCCTCACCGTGTTCCGACCGATCCTGCCGATGCTCGCCCAGACCGCCGAGTCCGCCGCCGAGGCGCTCGCCAGCTTCGGTGGCCCCGCCGCGCTCGAGCTCAAGCTCGACGGCTTCCGCGTGCAGATCCACAAGGACGGCGAGGTCATCCGGGTGTTCTCGCGCGCGCTGAACGACGTCACCGCCCAGGTCCCCGAGGTCGTCGCGGCGATCGCCGAGTTGCCCGCGCGCCGGCTCATCCTCGACGGCGAAGCGAGCGCGTTCGGGGCCGACGGCCGCCCGCTGCCGTTCCAGGACACGATGCGCCGGGCCGGCCCGCTCAGCTTGACCTTGTTCGACGCGCTGCTCGTCGACGATCAGACGCTGCTCGCGACGCCCGCCCGCGAGCGGTTCGGCGTGCTCGGCGTGCTCGCCCCGGCGCTGGCCGTCCCGCGCCTGGTCACCGGCGACCCCGCGGAGGCCAACGCCTACTTCGACACCGCGATCGCCCACGGCCACGAGGGCGTGATGGCCAAGGCGCTCGAGGCCCCGTACGACGCCGGCAACCGCGGCGCGGCGTGGCTCAAGATCAAGAAGGTCTATCACCTCGATCTGGTCGTGCTCGCCGCCGAGTGGGGCTCGGGCCGCCGCCGCGGCTGGTTATCGAACCTCCACCTCGGCGCCCGCGATCCGGCGGGCGGCTGGGTCATGCTCGGCAAGACGTTCAAGGGCATGACCGACGAGATGCTGGCCTGGCAGACCGCCCAGTTCCTGGCGCGCGAGGTGGGCCGCGACGGCCACATCGTCCACGTCCGCCCCGAGCTCGTGGTCGAGATCGCGTTCAACGACGTCCAGCGCTCCTCGCGCTATCCCGGCGGCTTCGCGCTCCGGCTCGCCCGCGTCATCCGCTACCGCGGCGACAAGACTCCCGCCGAGGCCGACACGATCGACGCCGTGCGCGCGATCGCGATCCGCGACGGCGTGATGTTGCCGCAGGGTCCGGCGATGTAGCTATGCCTGCGTGGCGGCCGATCGGATCTGGTCGAGCAGGGCGGTCTTGGCGGGTTCCGGCAGGAACGCCGCGCGGGCCGCGTTCTCGGCCACCTGGATGAGCTCGCCGGCCGTGAGCTCGAGCGCCGCGGCGGTGGCGCGGTAATTGTCGGCGATGTATCCGCCGAAGTAGGCAGGATCGTCGGAGTTGATCGTGACGGCGACGCCGCGGCGCAAGAGCCGGGCGAAGTTGTGCGCGCGTAGATCCGGGACGACGCAGAGCTTCTGGTTCGACAGCGGGCAGACGGTGAGCGGGACTTGCTCGCGGACGAGGCGGTCGACGAGGGCTTCGTCTTCGTCGCAGCGTACGCCGTGATCGATGCGCTCGACCGCGAGCAGATCGAGCGCTTCGCGGATGTAGGCGGCAGGGCCTTCCTCGCCGGCATGGGCGACGGGGCGCAGGCCGAGGCCGCGCGCCCTGGCGAACACGCGCTCGAACTTGCTCGGCGGGTTGCCGCGTTCTCCCGAGTCGAGCCCGACGCCGATGAAGGCGTCGCGGAACGGCAGCGCGGCCTCGAGGGTGGCGAAGGCATCCTCCTCGGAGAGGTGGCGCAGGAAGCACAGGATCAGCTCGGAGGTGATGCCGTAGCGGCGCCGGGCGTCGTCCATCGCGTCGCCGAGCCCGCCGATCACGACCTCCATCGCGACGCCACGGGCGGTGTGGGTCTGCGGGTCGAAGAACAGCTCGGCGTGGACGACGTGGTCGGCGTGGGCGCGCGTGAAGTAGGCCATCGCGAGCGCGTAGAAGTCAGCGCGGTCGCGCAGCACGTCGCAGCCGGCGTAGTAGAGATCGAGGAACGACTGTAGATCGGAGAAGTTGTAGGCGGCCCGGACCTCGTCGACCGAGCGGTACGGCAGGGTGAGGCCGTGCTTGCTGGCCAGGCTGAACATCATCGCCGGTTCGAGCGTCCCCTCGATGTGGAGGTGGAGCTCGACCTTGGGCAGGCGCCGGATCAGCCGGTCGAGGGCAGGGTCGATTGCGATCACATCGTTACCTTACTACTTGCCGCTCGTCGGCGACGTGGGTACGGTCGCGGACCCGATGCCCGACGACGCGCCCCCCGAGACGACAGCCGACTCAACCCGCGACTCGACCGCCGCGGTCCCACCTGTGCCTACCAGCTACGATCCGGTGCCGGCCGTGGCGCGCGAGCTCGGCCTGCCTCCCGGGGCGGTCGCGGCGGTGGTCGCGATGCTCGACGAAGGCAACACGGTGCCGTTCATCGCGCGCTACCGCAAGGAGCGGACGGGCGGCCTCGACGAGGTGCAGATCCGCGCGATCGAGGAGCACCGCAGCTATGTCGTCGAGCTGGAAGGCCGGCGGGCGGCGATCCTGGCGTCGGTGGCCGAGCAGGGCAAGCTCACGCCCGAGCTCGAGGCGAAGCTGCGCGCGGCGCAGGGCAAGGCGGAGCTCGAGGACCTCTACGCGCCGTACCGGCCGCGCCGCAAGACGCGAGCGTCGGTCGCGCGGGACAAGGGGCTCGAGCCGCTGGCGCACAAGATCCTGGCGCAGGGCGACGGCGGCGATCCGGCCGCCGAGGCCGCGGGGTTTGTCGGCGAGCAGGTGGCGAGCGCCGAGGACGCGCTGGCCGGCGCGCGCGACATCGTCGCCGAGATCATCGCGGACACCGCGGAGATCCGCGCGTTCGTGCGCCGCGAGTACGCCGAGCACGGCGAGCTGTCGTCGGAGGTTGTCCCCGGCAAGGGCGACGAGCCGACCAAGTTCGAGCAGTACTACCAGTTCAAGGAGGCGGTGAAGACGATCCCGTCGCACCGGTTCCTGGCGATCCGGCGCGGCGAGGCCGAGGGCGTCCTGCGCGCGCATGTCGCGGTCGACACCGCGCGGGTCGAGGCCGGCATCCTCCGGCTCGCCAAGCTCGACGAAGCGTCGCCGTGGGCGGCGCAGCTCCGGCTCGCGGGGGCCGATGCGCTCAAGCGCCTGCTCGCGCCGAGCGTCGAGAACGACGTGCGCGCCGAGCTCAAGCAGCGCTCGGACGGCGCCGCGGTCGAGATCTTCGCCGGCAACCTGCGCAACCTCATGCTGGCGGCCCCGCTCGGCGCGGCGGCGGTGGTCGGCGTCGATCCGGGCCTCCGCACCGGCTGCAAGTGCGCGGCGATCGACGCCACGGGCAAGTTCCTGGGCACGGTGACCGTGTACATCACGCAAGGCGACGCCCAGCTGGCGAAGGCCAAGGACGACTTCCTGGCGTTCGTTTCGAAGTTCACGCCGCGGGCGATCGCGGTCGGCAACGGCACCGGCGGGCGCGAGGCCGAGGCGTTCGTCAAGCGCACGCTCGCCGACGCCGGGCTGCGGGCCATCCCCGACGCCGCGGTCGCGCCGGAAGGGGACACCGGGCACGCCGCGCCTGCCGCGCCCGAGACCGGCGTCGCGCCGTTCGTGGTCCAGGTCAACGAGGCCGGCGCGAGCGTGTACTCGGCGTCGGACCTGGCGCGCGAGGAGTTTCCCGAGCTCGACCTGACGATCCGCGGGGCGATCTCGATCGCGCGGCGGCTGCAGGATCCGCTGGCCGAGCTGGTCAAGATCGAGCCCAAGTCGATCGGCGTCGGCCAGTACCAGCATGACGTGCACCAGCCGCTGCTCGGCAAGAAGCTGGGCGACGTCGTCGAGGACTGCGTCAACCACGTCGGGGTCGAGCTGAACACGGCGAGCGCGCAGCTGCTCGGCTATGTCGCCGGCATCGGCAAGTCGCTCGCGAAGAAGATCGTCGTGTACCGCGACACCCACGGCGCGTTCGGCGCGCGCGCGCAGCTGATGGACGTCTCGGGGTTGGGCCCCAAGGCGTTCGAGCAGGCGGCGGGCTTCCTCCGGATCGCCAGCGCCGCGCACCCGCTCGATCAGTCGGCGGTCCACCCGGAGCGCTACCCGCTGGTCGAGCAGATCGCCAGGGATCTCGGCGTCGAGCTGCCGGCGCTGATCGGCAACCAGACGCTCGTCGATACCATCGACTTCAGCAAGTACGTGACCGCCGACGTCGGCGAGCCGACGCTGCGCGACATCGCCGCCGAGCTCGCCAAGCCGGGCCGCGATCCGCGCGCCGAGTTCTCGCCTCCGAAGTTCCGCGACGACGTGACCGCGATGGAGGATCTCAAGGTCGGCATGGTGCTCGAGGGCATCGTGACCAACGTGACGGCGTTCGGCGCGTTCGTCGACATCGGCGTCCACAACGACGGCCTGGTCCACGTCTCGCAGCTCGCCGAGCAGTTCGTGAAGGATCCGAGCGAGATCGTCAAGGTCGGCCAGAAGCTGACCGTGCGGGTGCTCGAGGTCGACAACCAGCGCAAGCGGATCGCGCTGTCGGCCAAGAAGGGCGGCGGCGGCGGTGGCGGGCAACAACAGCGCGCGCCGCGCCGCGACGGCGAAAACCACGACGGCGGCGGCCAGCGTCCGCCGCGGAACCGCAACCGCGGTGGTGGTCAACGCCCGCCGCAGCAGCAGGGGGACGGGCAGGGGCATCACGGCCAGCACGCGCACCAGGGGCACGGGCACCAGGGCTATCAGGGTCACCAAGATCAGGGGTACCAGGGCCAGAGTCATGAGGGTCAAGGTCACGAGGGTCAGGGGCACCAGGGTCAGGGGCACCAGGGTCAGCAAGGCCAAGGTGGCCAAGGCCAAGGTGGCCAGGGCCAAGGTGGCCAGGGCCAAGGTGGCCAAGGCCGACCCCGCCGCGACGACCGGCGAGGCCCGCCGCAAGGTGGGCGCGAGACCCGGCAATGGGCGGATCGCCAACCCAGCGATCGGGGGCCGCAGCACAGTGGGCCGCCGCACGGCGATCAACCGCCGGCGGATCGTCCGTCCGCCGAGCAACGTGGCGATCGGGGGCCGCAGCACGACCGCCGCGACAACCGTGGACCACAGAACGATCGCGGGAGAGGCGAGGGTGATCGCGGGCCACGGCGTGACGATCGCGGGCCGCAAGGCCGTCGCGACGATCGCGGCCCGCAGGGCGATCGTGGCCCGCAGGGCGATCGTGGCCCGCAGGGCGATCGTGGCCCGCAGGGCGATCGTGGCCCGCAGGGCGATCGTGGCCCGCAAGGTCCGCGGCGTGATGATCGGGGCCCGCAGCGGCGCGACGATCGCCGGCCAGAGGAGCCGCAATCGGGATGGGGTGTCTCGGGCTTCACCAACAATCCGTTTGCGAAGCTCCAGGGCAAGGACAACAAAGGCCGTTCGTAGCTGGGCGCCGATGATCGCGAAACGTAGGTCGTACCGCTAGCTGTGATCAGCGTGGGGCAACGCTTCTCGAGCTTTTTGAACCCGAGGAGCAGCATGAGGAAGAGGTATGCCTGCTTCGTACGCGGCGCCAGGCGGCGAAGGCATCGCGCGCACGCACCACCATCCGGCGGGTGTCGTGGCGGGTAAATGTCGTGGTCACGTCATAATCGGCGCGATGCCGCGCTTCCTGGAGGTCGATGAACGTCTCTGCGACGAGGGCGAGGTCCGGGGGGAACACCACGTTGCCGAACACCGGCAGGGGGCGTCTAGCGGCGACCGCCTTGCAAGCACCCTTCATTTCACCATGATCGAAGATGCGTATCAAGCGGCGACGAAACTCGTATGAACCCCCGAGAAAGTGTTCACCAGCGTCGCCTCCGAGCAGGTGGAAGAGCGAGTAGTATGCCGCTGATACGGCTCGCCGCAGGCTGGCCTGCTTGGGCCTGCCGGGATCGCGGTCGAGGAGATGTTCGGCCTGCTCGAGGAGGCCATCGGCGATCCAGCTCATCGAGGCTGCTTACCCTTGCGCTGCATCGCGCATGCGTTCTTTTCGCTCGGCCTCTTCCACCTCGGCCTTCGCTTCCTTCTCTTCTGTGAGGGTGAGGAAGTGCACATAAGGCCAGAGGTCGATGTCGTCCCCTCGCAGGCTCTCCCGGATGGCCTTGGCCATCGGCTCCAGCCATTCAGGCATCCATCGATCCTCGGGAGTGGCTTCGTCGATCTTGACCAGGACCTTCACAGCGTCGTCCCCCGTGGAGTCGATGATCAGCTCGTGCTCCATTCCCACGACCTTTGGCTCGGGGGGGAACTGACGGCGCGCCTTCTCCAAGGCTAGCTGCACGCGCTGTTCGAGGGTCATGCATTCCAGTATACGCGACGGTGCTTCGATGGCGCGCGTGAAAGATGAACGTCGTCCTGGATTCCTGGAGGTCAGGGAAGCCGCGCAGTCCTCGCCGTGATCCCGCGTCAGCGACGAACCGCCCTATGCGCTCGCCCAGGCCCAGGTCGAAGCCGTCCAGGCCCAGCACGCCATCACCGGCGAACGCGGATCTTTCACCAGTGGCCGCCTCGCCGAAGCAGCAGTGCGCGTTGATCGATGGGGTCGCGCTTCACGCTGCTATCCCGCTGGGAACACGACCGCCAGCCGATCGGTCGTCACGCGGACCTCTTCCTGCGCGCGCTGGTGCTGCTCCAGCTTGGCGGCGAGCCGACACCGGCGACCTACTTCCAGCAGATCGCCAAGGATATCCTCCCCGCGCAGCTCCTCGCGTTCGAGTTCGTGGGCGGCAGGTGGATCGTCAGCCAGCTCGATCACGACACCACGGCCAAGCCAAAGAAGATGAAGCCGGAGGGCGCGCGCCGCGCGGCGCGAAGTCGCGGCTGATCCTGGCTGCGGCACGCTCGTAGCGGCAGGCCTCACCGGTTGGCGGGCAGCGATCGGTGGGATTTCCGATGTTTGCGGCGCCTACGGGCCAGGAATCGATGGTTCTTGTCGGGCCTGACCGGCGCGGGGATGCGGGAGGCCCCTGCTGGTTTTGCACCAAAGTGGAGCTGTCTCCGGCAGAGTGTTAGGTACAAAGACGGTGTCTCGACAGCTCGTGATCCTGGCCGCGCTGGTGATTGCTGCAACTGGCTGCGGCAAGAAGCAAGAACATGGCGATCCGGGTAACCGGTCGATCGAATCATCGATCGAATCGTCGATCATCTCGCCGGCCTCCGCCGCGGTCGTTCCCCCGCGGGGCCCGCGGACGGTCGATCCGGAAGCCGTGAGGCCGGTCGCGCCCGAACGCAGCGAACACGCGGTGTTCCAGCTGGTCGACAACCGCCACGCGGCGCACCGCTATACGGGCGGCGACCTCGTGCTCGACGCCGCGGACGCCGGGTTCGCGCGCTACACGCGATTCAGCATGCCGGCGCCGCGCTGGAAGCTCGGGCAGGAGGTCGACGGCGAGCGCGCGGCGATCGCCGACCGGCTCGCGGTGCTCGAGGTCCCGCTGTCGGCCGCAGAGGCTCAGGGCATCACGTTCGTCACGGCGCGCGTGCACGGCGCGAACAAGCAGCGCCTCGCGCTCAAGGTCAACGGCCGGCGGCCGGGCAAGGACGCCAGCGCCGAGCTGGTGGAGGGCTGGATCACGGTCGCGATCCCGGTCGCGCGCGGCTACTTCACCGCCGGCGAGAACCAGCTGGCGCTCGAGACCTCCGGCGGCGACGACAAGGTCGCGGTCGCGTGGATGCGGCTGGGTAGCTCGATCGGCAGCCGCGATCCGCGCGCCGACGCGGTGTTCGACGGCACGGGCGAGGCGATCACGCTGGCCAAAGACGCCGCGCTGGCGTGGTACGTCACGGTGCCCGACGGCGCGCACTTCGTCGCGACGGTGAACGCGCCGTGCAAGGTCGAGCTGCGCGCGCGCGCCAGCGACGACAGCTTCGCCGGGGGCCTGCTCGCCGCCGATCACCCGCGCGTCGATCTGGCGGCGATGGCGGGCCGCGTCGTCGCGCTGAGCTTGACCGCGCGCGAGTGCCCGCGGACGACGATCCAGGCGCCCCGGATCACGCTGCACGGCCCCGCGCCGGTGGCGCTGCCGTCCGGCGAGCCGCCGCGCTACGTGATCCTGTGGGTGATGGACGCGCTGCGCGCCGACAAGATCCCGATCTTCACGCCGGGCGCGCGAGCCCAGACGCCGAACTTCGAGGAGCTCGCCAGGACCAGCACGGTGTTTCGCCAGTACTACGTCCAGGGCAACGAGTCGCAGACCAGCCACTCGAGCATGTGGACGGGGCTCTATCCGGCGGTGCACGGCGTCCGGCTCGCCGGCGTCGGCGGGGTGTGGCGGATCGGGTCGCAGTTCGACCTGCTCGCGCAGGAGATGGGCGCGGCGCACTTCACGACGCTCGCGGTGACCGGCAACGGCTACGTCAACGAGGACGGCGGCTACGCGCGTGGGTTCAGCGAGTTCCGCAACATGATGCACGAGACCGGGGTCGAGAACGGCATCATCTACGGCCAGCAGATCGTCGACGCGGCGCTCGGAAAGCTCGATCGCCACCGCAGCGATCCGGCCTACCTGTTCCTCGGAACGATCGATACGCATGGCCCGTGGATCGCGCGCAAGCCGTGGATCGACATCTACTCGCCCGGGCCGTATCACGGGCCGTTTCAGGAGTTCGGCACCGCCAAGGAGCTCGGCTTCAAGGCCGGCTCGATGGGCTGCAGCGTGATCCCGCCGCCCGCGGACGTCGAGCGGCTGCGCGCGATCTACGACTCGGCCATCAGCTATCACGATGTTCAGGTCGGCCGGCTCGTCAAGCAGCTGAAGGCCTGGGGGATCTGGGATCAGACGATGCTGATCATCACCGCGGATCACGGCGAGGAGCTGTTCGAGGACCAGCGCTGCGGCCACGGCGGCTCGCTGCGCGATTCGCTCACCCGCGTGCCGATGTTGATCCACGATCCGGCGCGGTTTCCCGCCGGCACGGTCGTCGAGGAGGGCGCCGAGGGCGTCGACATCATGCCGACGGTGCTCGCCGCGGTCGGGGCGGCGGCGCCGGACGGCCCGCAGGGCGCGCCGCTCGAGCCGCTCGCGCAAGGTGTCGGCCGCGGCTGGGTGCGCCCGTCGTATGCTTCGCAGTACGAGTACGCGCACGCGATGCGGATCGGCCGGTGGAAGATCCGCGTGGGGCCGCGCGGCACGCTGCTCATCGGCGACATGGTGGCGGATCCGGGCGAGACCAAGGACGCCGGGCCGGGCCATCCGATCGAGCGCCGGATGCTGACCGACAACCTCGGGATGTTCCTCGCGCTCCGCCGGCAATGGCGCAAGGCGGCGTGGGGCGTGGTCACCAGCGTCACCCCGGCGGGGGCGAGCGCGCTCGACGAGGCCAGCACGCCGTGAAGCGCGCGCTGGTGCTCCTGGCGGCGTGTGCCGGCCCCGATGTCTCGCCGCCGGCGAGCCCGACGATGCCCGCGCCAGCGGACGTCGCGAGCGGGGGCCCGCTGGTGAGCGAGGCGAACCCGGCCGGGGCGGCCGACGTGGGTGATCCGGGCGACCTGGCCGACCCAGGCGAGGTGGGCGAGCTGGGCGAGCTCGACGGGAGATCCGGGGTGGACGGCCGGGGCGGCGCCGCCGAGGCCATCGCCGAGGGGCCCGAGGTCTGGCTGAAGGGCTCGACGCACGTGCACGCCAGGGCCTCGGGAGATTCGAGCGAGCCGAACGGCAACGTGATCGCCTGGTACGAGGAGCACCACTACGACTTCATCGTGCTGACCGATCACAACCGGGTGAGCGAGCTGGCACCTGCGAGCGATACCCGCGGGCAGATCACGCTGCGCGATCCCCACGCCGGGCTGATCGTGTTCTCGGGGATCGAGCTGACGCACAACCCGATCGGCTGCCTGCCGGTCGGCGATCCGAGCCGGAACTGCCGGATCCACGTCAACCTGATCGGCCCCACCGCCCGTCCGGGCGGCCGGCTCGAGTGGGCGGAGCGCCGGAGCCACGCCCGGCTCGACATGTACCGCGCGGCGCTGAACGCGCAGACCTCGCTGGGGGGGCTCGCGCAGATCAACCACCCGCAGTGGCTGTGGGGCATGACGCCGGAGCTGCTCGCCGAGCTCGCGCGCCGCGGGACCCGGCTGGTCGAGGTCTCCAACGCGGCGTTCTCGAAGTGGGACGCCGGCGATGCGAGTCACCTGTCGACCGAGGCGTTGTGGGACGCGGCGCTCGCCCGCGGTGCGACGATCTACGGCACGGCGTCCGATGACGCCCACGACTACCACGCCCGCGGCAGGTGGCCACCGGGCGGCGGCTGGATCGTCGTCCACGCGCGCCGTGATCCGCGCGCGATCCTCGCGGCGCTCACGGCCGGCCACTTCTATGCGTCCAGCGGCGTCGTGCTCGAGCACGCGGAGATCGACGGCGACGAGCTGGTCGTGGCGGTCGCGCCCAGCGAGGCCGGCAAGTACACGATCGACTTCATCGAGAATGGCCAGCGCGTCGCGACGGTCCCCAGCAAGGTCGGCCGGCGCGCGATTCCGGCCACGGGTTACCTCCGTGCGGTCGTCACGCGTGATGACGGCAAGCGCGCCTGGGTGCAGCCCGTGCGAAAATGACCTAGCGAGTCGGGCGCGCATCAAGCCACTGAAACAGCTGTCGCGCGCAAATTTCTGATAGAAATATTCGTATAGTGGCGCGGTGTGTAGCCATGCAATGGCGGCAGTGTAACCGTGCGATTACAGCGCCAGTGTATCCTGTCGACTACAGCGCGGTATAGCCGTGCTTGACGGCAAACCGGGTCAGCTCAGAATTATTACGAAGGCCGAGCTTCTTCAGCACGTGGCCGCGATGGGTATCGACGGTCTTGATGCTGATCTCGAGGTGCTCGGCGATCTCGCGGTTGGTCATGCCCCGCGCGAGCATCTCCATTACTTGCTGCTCCCGGGCCGTGAGCGCGCTTGCGGGGTGGCCATCGCCCGTCTTGAGCAGCTCCTCGATCCCTGAGGGAATCACCTGCTCGCCCCGGCTGACCGCCCGGATCGCCGCTAGCAGCTCCTCGGGCTCGACCGCCTTGTTGACGTAACCGTGCGCTCCTGCCGCGATCGCACGTGCGGCATAGCTCGCCTCGGTGTGCCAGGTGAGCACGACGACCAGGGGCGCTGTGTCCAGCGGGCGCATTTCGGCCAGCACGTCGAATCCGGAGCGATCCGGTAGGCTGATGTCGAGAATGAGCACATCCGGCCGCTCGCGCTGGATCATCTCGAGTGTTTCCGCGGCGGTACCAGACTCGCCGACGACCTCGAAGTCGTCGGCTTTGCTGAGCGCCTCGCGCAGCGCCCAGCGAACAACGGTGTGATCTTCTGCGATCGCTAATCTAATCATTGGGACCTCTGGAACCTTGGCGGCGTATGCTCCGAAAACCAAGCAACCTCTGCGCCGGCTTTGCGTGCCGGCTAGGGGGCTTCATGTCGAGCGTGGTGATTGGGTTCAAACGTTCCGCAGGGGCGCGGCATTACATCGAATTTTCCGGCGGGGCGGTCTTTTGGCTCAACGGCGCGGTGCCGGGTGGTCGCGCTGGCCTGGCTGGCCAAGTAGGATGCCCGCTTGATGGCAAGCCGCCCGTTCATCGTCGGAATCGCTGGAGGCACCGGTTCGGGCAAGACGACCGTCGCCCACAAGCTCGCGAGCGCGATGCCGGACGGTCGCTGCGTGACAATCGAGCATGATGCCTACTATCGCGATCAAGGTCATCTGTCCCCCGACGAGCGCGCCAAAATCAACTACGATCACCCGGGATCGCTCGAGAGCTCCCTGCTGATCGAGCACCTGCGCGAGCTGCGGGGCGGGCGCGCGGTCGCCGTGCCGATCTACGACTTCGCGACCCATACCCGGCGCCGCGACACCCGGACTGTCGAGCCGGCGCGGGTGATCGTGGTCGAGGGCATCCTGGTGTTCACCGAGCCGGAGCTCCGCGATCAGATGGACATCAAGATCTTCGTCGACACCGATCCCGACATCCGGCTGATGCGGCGGATCCGCCGCGATCTCGAGCAGCGCGGCCGGACGTTCCAGTCGGTGCGCGATCAGTACTACGCGACGGTGCGGCCGATGCACATCGAGCACGTCGAGCCGACCAAGCGGTGGGCCGACCTCATCATCCCCGAGGGCGGCAACAACCGCGTCGCCCTCGACGTCCTGCTCGGTCAGCTGTGGCGCATCGTCAACGAATGATCACGGCCGATCACGGCACGAGCACGCCGGCGCCGGTGGTGATCCGCGCCTCGAGATCGCGGTGGGCCCTGGCGGCCTCGGCGAGCGGGTAGCGGCGCTCGACGTTGATCACCACCTTGCCGGTCGTCACCATCCCGAACAGCTCGTCGGCCATGCCCTGCGCGGCCTCGCGGGTCGCGGTGTAGGTGCCCAGCGTGGGGCGCTGGACGTAGATCGAGCCCTTCTGGGCCAGGATGCCGAGGTTTACCGGCGGGACCGGCCCGGACGCGTTGCCGAAGCTGACCATGACGCCCAGCGGTGCCAGGCAATCGAGCGAGCGCTCCCAGGTGTCCTTGCCGACCGGATCGTAGACCACGTTGACGCCCTTTCCAGAGGTCAGCTCGCGGACCCGGGCGACGACGTCTTCGCGGCGGTAGTTGATCGTGTGCGCCGCGCCGTGCTGCTCGGCGAGCCGGCACTTCTCGTCGGTGCCCGCCGTGCCGATCAGCCGGAGCCCGAGCGCCCGGGCCCACTGGCACGCGATCAGGCCGACGCCGCCGGCCGCGGCATGCCACAGGATCGGATCTCCGGGCGACAGCTCGACGCGGGTCCGGCGCAGGAGGTACTGCACCGTGAGCCCCTTGAGCATCATCGCGGCGCCGGTCTCGAACCCGATCGAGTCGGGCAGCTTGACCACCGGCTCCGCCGGGACGACGCGGGCCTCGGCATAGCTGCCCGGGGAGCGCGCGGCGTACGCGACGCGATCGCCGACCGCGAGGTGGGTGACGCCGGTGCCCACCGCTTCGATCACCCCGGCGGCTTCGGTGCCGAGCACCGCCGGGAGCGGCATCGGATACAGCCCCGTGCGATGATAGATGTCGATGTAGTTGATGCCGCACGCGTGATGTCTCACGCGGACTTCACCCGGGCCCGGTTCGCCGAGCGGGACGGTGGCCAGGTGCATCACGTCGGGGTCGCCGAATCGGTCGATCTGGATCGCTCTCATGGGTTTGGCGAAACCTAGCACCAGACAGGTATAGTTCGCCCATGCTTGCGGTTGTTACCGGCGGCGCTGGGTTCATCGGTTCGCACACGGTCGATCGCTTGATCGGTGCCGGCCATCACGTCGTCGTGCTCGACGACTTCCGGACCGGCAAGCGCGCGAACCTCGCGCAGCACGCCGGGAGTGACCGGCTCGAGATCATCGCGTGCGACGTCTCGCATGGGATCTTCGCCGCGCTCGCGCCGATCACGGCCAAGCACGGCCCGGTCGAACGCATCGTCCACCTCGCGGCCCAGGTCTCGGTCGTGCACTCGGTCGGAAACCCGCTGGTCGACATGCAGGTCAACTACGGCGGCACGTTGCACGTGCTCGAGTACGCGCGCGCGACCGGCGTCAAGAAGGTCGTGTTCGCATCCTCCGCCGCGGTCTACGGCGACGTCACGACGATGCCGGTCGGCGAGGACACCCCGACCCGCCCGGTCTCGCCGTACGGCATCGACAAGCTCGCCTCGGAGCACGCGCTCGACTACTACGCGGCCGTGCACGGCGTGCCGGTCACCGCGCTCCGGTTCTTCAACGTGTATGGCCCGCGCCAGGATCCGTCGAGCCCGTACTCCGGCGTGATCTCGATCTTCGCCGATCGGGCGCGCGCCGGCCGTCCCCTGACGATCTTCGGCGACGGCGGCCAGACCCGCGACTTCGTCTACGTCGGCGACGTCGTCCGCGCGATCTTCGCGGCGCTCGGCGACGGCGCGAGCCGCGTCGTCGCCAACGTCGGCACCGGCGGCGAGATCACCGTGCTCGAGCTCGCGCGCACGATCGTCGGGCTGTGCGGTGGCAAGAGCGCCATCGATCATGCACCCGCGCGGGGGGGCGAGATCCTGAAGTCCCGGGCGCGCGTCGATCGCCTGCGCGAAGCGCTGGGCGTCGTCGCCGAGACCACGCTCGTCGATGGCCTCCGCGAGACGCTGCGCTGACGGTCGACCGCCGCGCGCGAGCGGTACCCATCGCCTACGGCCGCAGGATTATCTTCATCACGTCGTCCTGTCGGTGCACGAACAGGTCGTAGCCCTCCGGGGTCTGATCCAGGTTCAGGTGGTGCGACACGACGAAGCTCGGATCGATCTCGCCGCGCT
>Ga0308175_100000254_pt1 | contig 40386 bp, 30 predicted proteins | sample PhyCR1_3_FD_203893 | JGI IMG/M metagenome (GOLD analysis project Ga0308175, IMG submission 203893) | Soil microbial communities from UC Gill Tract Community Farm, Albany, California, United States - DLSLS.C.R1 | ecosystem: Environmental > Terrestrial > Soil > Agricultural land | place: USA...
GTTCCGGGCGCAGGATGGATCGGGTTCGACGGCACGAGCGGCCTATTGTGCGGCGAGGGCCACATCCCGCTGGCCGCGACCGCCTCGCCGTCGCACGCCGCCCCGCTCGATGGCACGAGCGACGTCGCCGCGAGCTCGGTCGAGTTCACCACCTCGATCGCGCGGCTCGGTCACGAAGCGCGGCCGACCGCGCCGTACCCCGACGAGGTGTGGACCGAGCTCCTGGCGGGCGGCGACCGCGCCGACGCCGCCTTGACCGCCGCGGGGCTCGACGTCTGGATCGGCGGCGAGCCCACGTTCACCGCGCGTGAGCGCCAGGACCAGCCCGAGTGGCAAGGCGGTGCGCTCGGGCCTGACAAGTGGACACGCGGGCGCAAGCTCGCCGGCGAGCTGCGCGATCGTCTGGCGCCCGGCGGCGTGATCTTGCATCGCATGGGCAAGCACTACCCGGGCGAGAGCTTGCCGCGCTGGGCGCTCGATGTCATCGCGCGCCGCGGCTCGGGGCCGGGGCCGGGGCCGGGGCCGGGGCCTGAGATGTGGCCAGACCGCCGGCTCACCGACAGCGGCTCGATCAGCGCCGCCGAGCGGTTCGGCGTGACGCTCACCGGGGCACTCAGCGTCGCGCGCGAGCTGCACCCCGCATTCGAGGATCCGTGGGAGATCGTGCGCGCCGAGGCGAACTTGCCGGTCGAGATCGATCCGAAGACCGCCGGGCTCGATGATCCGGAGGAGCGCCGGCGGCTCGCCGCGATCCTCGACCGCGGCGCCGGCAACATCGTCGCCTGGGTGCTGCCGCTCGCCAGGACGGCCACCGGATGGCGCACCGAGCGCTGGAAGCTGCGGCGCGAGCACCTGTTCCTGCTGTGCGGCGACAGCCCGGCCGGGCTCCGCCTGCCGCTCGGCAGCATCGCCGGCGCCCCGGCGCCTGTGTGGGCCGAGGCACCCGACCTTCCCGATCCGCGACGCGACGCGCCCGACGATCACCAGGCCAGGCGCGCGGCCCCCGAGACAGCGAACCCGGCGAACCCGGCGAACCCGGCGGCACAGAACCCGGCGAACCCGGCGAACCCGGCGGCACAGAACCCGGCGAGCCCGGCGAACCCAGCGACGCCCGCGCGAACACCCGGCGAGCCGGAACCGCTGCCCGGAATCCGCACCGCGCTCGTGATCGAGCCGCGCGACGGCCAGCTCTGGGTGTTCGTGCCGCCGGTGGCGCGGTTCGATGAGTTCTGTGACCTCGTCTCGGCGATCGATCGCGCCCGCGCCGCGACCGGGCTCGCCGTCCACCTCGAGGGCTATGCGCCGCCGCCGTCGCCCGAGCGCTACCGGTTCTCGGTGACGCCGGACCCGGGCGTCCTCGAGGTCAACCTGCCGCCGGCCGCGTCCTGCGCCGAGGCGGTCCGGCTGCACCACACCGTGTTCGACGCCGCGCTCGCCTCGGGGCTCACCGCCGAGCGCTACCTGCTCGACGGCCGCACCGCCGGCTCGGGGGGCGGCAACCACATCACGATCGGCGGGCCTGTGCCGGAACGCTCCCCGTGGCTGCGCGCGCCCGGCCTCCTGGCGAGCCTGGTGACGTTCGCGCAGCACCACCCCTCGCTGTCGTACCTGTTCACCGGGCTGTTCGTCGGGCCGACCTCGCAGGCGCCGCGCGTCGACGAGGCGCGCCATGACGCGCTGTACGAGCTCGAGCTCGCGCTGCCGCAACTCCACGCCTCGCCGCCGCCGCCGTGGCAGGTCGATGCGCTCCTGCGCCACCTGCTCGTCGACGTCGCCGGCTCGACCCACCGCGCCGAGATCTCGATCGACAAGCTGTTCGATCCGCACACGCCGTACGGCCGGCAAGGCCTGGTCGAGCTCCGCGCGTTCGAGATGCCGCCGCACCCGCGCATGGTCGGCGCGCAGGCGGTCCTGGTGCGGGCGCTGCTCGCGTCGCTGGTCGCCTCGCCCTACCAGCACAAGCTCGTCCGCTGGGGCGCCGAGCTCCATGACCGCTTCCTCTTGCCGTACTTCCTGTGGCGCGACTTCGAGGACGTGCTCGACCACCTCGCGGCGCGCGGCGTCGCGCTCCCCGCCGGCGCCTACCGGCCGTTCGTCGAGCTGCGCTGTCCGCTCGCCGGCACGATCGAGGTCGGCGCGGCGCGCCTCGAGGTGCGCAACGCGATCGAGCCGTGGCACGTGCTCGGCGAGGAGGCCACGCAGGCCGGCACCGCGCGCTACGTCGACTCCTCGGTCGAGCGCCTCGAGCTGCGCGCGATCGGCCTCGACGCGGAGCGCTACACGGTTGCGGTCAATCACGTCATCGTGCCGCTGCGCCCGGCGGCCGGCCGCGACGTCCGGGTGGGCGGCGTCCGGTTCCGTGCGTGGTGTCCGCCGCACGCGCTGCATCCCCACCTCGGCATCCATCACCCGCTGCGGATCGACGTCGTCGATATCTGGGCCCAGCGCGGCGTCGCCGGCGCGGCGTACCACGTGTGGCACCCCGAGGGCCGCGCGTTCGATGCCCCGCCGCTCACGCGGGTCGAGGCCGAGGCGCGACGCAATCGCAGGTTCACCCAGGAAGGCCCGTCGCCATGGCCGCCGCGCGCGCGGTCCGTGCCGCCGCACCCCGACCAGCCGTACACCCTCGACCTGCGCCGGATCGACACCGGCACACCGATGCCCGATCCCGAAGATTGGGCCACCTCGTGACCCGCGATGCGTCCGATACGCCCGATGACCTCGACGCGGGCGAGCCCGACGAGCTCGACGCCTCGCTCGCCATGCACGACGAGCTGATCGCGCGCCGCGGCGTCGAGATCTGGATCGGCGCCGAGCCGACGTTCACGCGCGCCGATTCGCTCGATCCGGCCTGGACGAGCGACGCCTCGGGCGGCGACAAGCTCGCGCGCGCCCACGCCGTGGCCGTCGCGCTCGGCGATCGGCTGCCGGGCGCGGCTGTCTTGCGCGTCGTTGGCCGGCAGTTCCCGGACGAGGCCGAGCCGCGGTTCGCGTTCGGCGTGCGGTGGCGCGATGGCTCGCAGGCCCCCGGCTCGCGGTGTGCCGCCGACGCCGCGCCCGAGCCCCCGCCGGCCGCCCCCGGCGGCGATCGCTGGCTCACCGTCACGCCCGATCCCGGCGTCGTCGAGGTCAACATGGCGCCGTGCGCGTCGGTGCGATCGTTCGCGCACCAGGCCCGCCGGATCTGGCACGCCGCCCGCGCGGCCGGCCTGTCGGCGAGCCGCTACCGCTACAACGGCGATCTCGCCGATGCCGGCGGCGGTGGCCAGCTCTCGCTCGGCGGCGCGCGCCCCGATCACAGCCCGTTCGTGCGCTACCCGCACGTCTTGCCGGCGCTGATCCGCTACGTCAACAACCACCCGTCGCTGTCGTACTGGTTCGCCAACGAGTGTGTCGGCTCGGCCTCGCAGGGCCCGCGGCCCGACGAAGGCACCCGCGAGCGCTGGGACGAGCTCGGCGTCACGCTCGGCTGGCTCGAGCACCTCGCCGACGGCGGCGAGCTTGGCCCCGATCGGCTGTGGACCGCGCTCGGCTCGCTGCTGGTCGATTCGTCCGGCAACGCGCACCGCGCCGAGATCAACGTCGAGAAGCTGTGGAACCCGCACATCCCGCCGCACGGCCCGCGCCACGGCCGGATGGGCCTCGTCGAGCTGCGCGCGATCCGCATGCCGGAGCGGCCCGCGATGCTCACCGCGCTCGCCGTGCTCTTGCGCTCCCTGGTCGCCCGGCTCGTCGTCTCGCACTACCGCGAGCCCCTGATCGACTGGCACGACGAGCTCCACGATCGGTTCGCCCTGCCCGCCGCGCTGTCGCGCGACCTGCGCCTCGTCCTGGGCGATCTCGACGAGCACGGCCTCGGCGTCCCCGCCCAGCTGCGCCGCGAGCTCGAGATCTGGCGGTCGCCCGGCATCACCTGCCGGCTCGGCGACGCCACGCTGACCCTGCGACCCGCGCTCGAGTTCTGGCCGCTGGTCGGCGACGTCGCGTCACAGGAGCGGGCCGGCGCGCGCGTCGTCGACGCCTCGACCCAGCGCTGGGAGCTCTCGCTCGACGGCCCCGGCCCCGATCGCCTCGCCGTCTCGTCGGGCGGGGCCTCCCCGCTCACGCCGCGGTGGGTACAACCACGCTCGCTCGGCGATGGCGTGCGCGCGATCGGCGTGCGCCGGCGCACCTACCAACCCATCGTCGGCTTCCACCCCGGCCTGCCGGCCAGCGATCCGCTCGTCGTCGAGTGGGCCTGGGCCGGCCGCGCCCAGCGCATCGAGCTGTGGTCCTGGCGGCCCGCTGGCGGCCCATACCCCGGCCTGCCGCTCGACGAGGCCGACGCGGTCGCGCGCCGGCAAGAGCGCATCGCCATCACCACGCGCACCGGCGAGATCTCCGCGACCGGCCACTGGCCCGCACACCACCCGTTCACGGTCGATCTGCGAGGTACATAACGCAGCCGCGGCACCGGGGGACACGGCCATGCTCGGGTATCTCCGCGGGGCCGCACGCTTACCGCGTCGCCGTCACCATGATCTCGACGAGCAGGCCGGGCCGCATCAGCGTCGGCGAGTGGAGACACGCGCGGACCGGCGGGTGGTCGCGATCGACCCACTCGTTCCACGCGTCATTGTGCGCGGCAGCCAGCGCCATGTCGGTGAGCCACACCTGCGCGGTGAGCAGCTTCGACTTGTCGGTGCCCGCCTTCGCGAGCAGCGCGTCGATCCGCGCGAGGATCTGCCGGGTCTGGTCGGCGACGTCGCCGGGGCGGTCGGCGGTGACTCCGGCGGTGTAGACCATGTGGTCGTGGGCGACGGCAAAGCTGATCCGGGGGATCCCGGGGTGATGCGGCGTGAGGTCACATCCAGGACGGGACCGCGGGGGGCCCGCGCGCCACTCGTTCACGAGCGATCTGCGCGGTGCGTAGCTACTTCCCGACGTGGATATTGTCGATCCCGAGCTTCCAGAGGCCCAGGCTCGGGTAGACATAGCCCGGCTTCCAGTAGCCGAACCCGACCGCGTCGATCTGATGCATGAAGGTCGCCCACTCGGCATCCGTGCCCGGCGTCCCATCGCCCCGGCGGAAGTCCCAGCCCGACGGAACCCGGGCCGACCGCGCGTCGACATCGAACTTGTAGTGGTGCCAGCCCATGGGGACCGTGGGAATGTCCGGGAGGCTATTGAACGCCTCGAACGCCAGCGAGTTCGTTGCGACATCCCAGCTCATCAAGTGCAGGGTCACGGTCCGGCCGGGCGTCCAGGAACCGGCCTGATAGACTTGCAGGTCGGCGCTGACGTGGTCGACGTCATTCGCATAGTAGTCGCCCACAAAGACGCTGTCACGCTTGGCGTCATCATCGACACCCGGCTGAAACCGCGTCGACGCGGTCGACCACGTCGGGATGGGGCTACTCACCTCGCTATCGAGATACCCACCGGGGTCACCGCCCGTCGCTTCGATGACGCGAGGCCGCAGCGTATTGGTGGTCAGTAGCCAGTTGCCGACATCCATCGTGCCGGGGTCGTAGCGCTCCGTGAAGTCGGCATCGGGGCTCGCGGCGTCGGTCCAGGTCCTTGTGGAACCACAGCCCATCGTGCACGTGGCCGCCGCCATCGTTGCCACGAAGAGCGCGGAACACGTTTGAAAAGACATCATGTTGCCTCCGCGATGGTCTTTCGACGAAGCCTCATCCACGATCGCGAGGCTCCTTCTCCCAATTGGTGCAAATGAGTTGCCACGCCGGAAAACGAGGCGAGGCGCGTGCGCCGACGCCCTCGGGCATTTTCTGGCCGCGGGAACCGGCTAGGAGGCGGCTCGCTCGATGACCCATCGCCATATCGGGATGACGCGGATCGTTCCCTCCGCGACGCGGATCTCCTCGTCCACTGCGAGGGTCACGATCATCGCCTCCCTGGTTCCCTGGCTCGCCATCGCCTCGCGGAGCGCACGGACCTCGCGCTCGCGGGTTGCGGGATCCTCGATCGACGCACACGCCTGCACCAGCTCCGACGGGGTCACGAAGTCGACCTCGTAGCCGGACTCCGTGCGCGCGTAGGCCAGGTCCGGCGACGTGCGCCGCAACTCGATGAACACGGCGGTCTCGAGGAGCTGGCCGACGTCCGCGCTCCCGTGTCGCGCACACGCCGTGACCAACCCCGGATCGACCGCATAGACCTTGTGCGGGTTGCGCTGCCGCGCGCGCTCCGAGCTGGTGTGGATCGGTATCGCGAAGAACACGAACGCATCCTGGACGTGTTCCAGCCACGCGTGCAGTGAATCCTTGCTGACGGTCAGTCCCTGCGACTTGAGGTCGTCGTGCAGCTTGTGGATGCTGAACATCCCGGCGGGGACATTCATGAGCTGGCGCACGAACCGCCGGAGCGCGACCGGGTTCGCGATCGCATGACGTTCGATCAGGCCGCGGAGGATCGCGACATCGAGGTAGTCCTGCAGCACCCGGACGCACGAGCTTCCCACCGCGTGCGTGGAGCCCGAACTCGAGCAGCGTGATCGGCGCGCGAGTCTCGGCGGCAAACCACATCGCGATCACGTCGGCGTGCTCGAGGCCATCGAGCTCCCACTCGACCTGCTCGCGAAACCTGGGCTCGTCGATCGTCTGCCGCCAGCTGGCGTCCCAGGCATCGCGCCGCGGGTTCAGCATGACGATGGGCCCGGCGTGCTCGACCAGCCGGGCGGCCAGAGCGACGGTCAGGGCGGCTTGCCAGTCGATCGCGTTGCCCATCTCGATCGAGCCGGCCAGGAACACCACCGTCGCGTTGGCAGCAGCGGTCCACGGCGCGGGCGGCTTGTACACCAGCATGCAGTCAGGATGCCTCGATCGCTGTTCGCGGCGGCCGTTTTCGCTACGATGGCGCGATGATGCAGTCCCAGTCCCAGTCGCAGGGACCGGTCACCGGGCTGTTCGACGGCTATCCGGCGCTGACCGGCACGTACGACGAGATGTTCGCCGACGGTGCGGTCGCCCGGGCGCCGTTCGCGCGGGTCGCAGCGCTCCTGGCCAAGCTTGCGCCCGACGAGCTGGCGCGCTCGCAAGCGCTCGCCGAGACCGCGCTCCTGCACCAGGGCGTCACGTTCTCGGTGTACGGCGACTCGCGCGGCACCGAGAAGATCTTCCCGTTCTGCCTGCTGCCGCGGCTGGTCTCCGCCGACGATTTTCGCCGGCTCGAGCGCGGCCTCGAGCAGCGGCTGCGCGCGCTGGGGATGTTCCTCGACGACATCTACGGCGAACAGAAGATCCTCACCGCCGGCGTCGTGCCGGCCGAGATGGTGCTCGGGGCGGCGGGCTACCGGCCGACGCTGCGCGGGATCAAGCCCCCCGGCGGCGTCCGCATCCACATCTCCGGCGTCGACCTGATCCGCGACCCCGACGGTACGTGGCGCGTGCTCGAAGACAACCTGCGCACCCCGTCGGGGGTCTCGTACGTCGTCGAGAACCGGATGATCAGCAAGCGGATGTTCCCGCGCCTGATCGACGCCGCGCGCGTGCATCGCGTCGATCACTACCCGACCCGGCTCGCCGAGACCCTGCGCTCGGTGTCGCCGACCCAGAGCGCCGGCGCCGATGGCAACGCGGTGGTGCTGACGCCGGGGCCGCACAACTCGGCGTACTTCGAGCACAGCTTCCTGGCCCGCACGATGGGCCTCGAGCTGGTCCAGGCGCCCGATCTGTTCGTCGACGGCGATAAGGTCTACTGCCGGACCACGCGCGGCCCCAAGCGCGTCGACGTGATCTACCGCCGCACCGACGAGGCGTTCCTCGATCCGGAGGTCTTCCGGCCCGACAGCGTGCTCGGCGTACCGGGCCTGATGCGCGCCTACGCCGCCGGCCAGGTCGCGCTCGCCAACGCGCCCGGCAACGGCATCGCCGACGACAAGGCCGTGTACCCGTTCGTGCCCGACATGATCGAGTTCTACCTGTCGGAGCAGCCGATCCTCGACCAGGTCCCGACCTATGTCTGCCTGTTCGACGAGGATCGCACGTACGTCCTCGAGCACCTCGACGAGATGGTGGTCAAGGCGGTCGACGAGGCCGGCGGCTACGGCATGCTGATGGGGCCGCAGGCCTCCGCCGAGGAGCGCGATGACTTCCGCCGCCGGATCATCGCCGAGCCGCGGCGCTACATCGCGCAGCACCGCGTCGAGCTGTCGAGCTGCCCGACGTGGATCGCCGAGCGCGGTGCGGTCGAGCCCCGCCGCGTCGATCTGCGGCCGTACATCCTGACGTCGCGCGAGGGTCCGTGGGTCCTGCCCGGCGGCCTGACGCGCGTCGCGCTCCAGCGCGGCAGCTACGTGGTCAACTCGTCGCAAGGTGGCGGCAGCAAGGACACCTGGGTCATGAAGGACGCCTGACATGATCTCGCGCGTCGCCGATCATTGCTTCTGGTTCGGGCGCTACATCGAGCGCGCCGAGGCCACCGCGCGCATGCTCGCGGCCTCGATGTCGCTGGCCCTCGATGCCGAGCTGCCGCCGTCACAGGTCTGGCGGCCGATCGTCGTGGTGTCGGGGGAAGAGTCGCGGTTCGCCAGCCGGATCGGCGGCGACGACGACGAGCACCCGGCCTGGGGCGACGGCGAGGTCGTCCAGCGCTTCATGGTGTGGGACCAGGACAGCGGCGTGTCGCTCGTCCGATCGGTCCAGGGCATGCGGTGGAACGCGCGGTCGATCCGCGAGGTCCTGTCGCATGAGGCCTGGGAGGCGGTCAACGAGCTACACCTGTGGATGCAAGGCGACGGAGCGCCGATGAGCTACGCGCAGCAGCGCGAGGCGTTCTACCAGCACGTGCGCCGGACCACCCAGCTGGCGCTCGGCCTGCTGCGCTCGACGATGCTGCACGACGAGCCGCTCGACTTCGTGTGGCTCGGCGTCCTGCTCGAGCGCGTCAACCAGACCGCGCGCATGCTCGACGTGCACCACCACGCGTTCACCCAGATGTCGCGCCGCCACGAGGTCGTCGAGACCGCGCTGTGGCTGTCGCTCCTGCGCGCGCTGTCGGGCAGCGAGGCGTACCTGAAGCGCGCCGCCGGCCGGATCAGCTCCGAGGGCGTCGCCCGGTTCCTGGTCTCGGAGCCGGCGTTCCCGCGCTCGATCGCCTACTGCGTGCACTCGGCGTACAGCCGGCTGTGCGACATCCGGCCGCCGGACGCTCACGATCTGCCGGGCGGCGTCTCGCTCGAGCGGCTGCGCGTGCTCGACACCTGGGTCGACGCCCGCCGGGCCGAGCCGCTCGCCGGCACGGGTGTCCACGAGGTGCTCACTCATGTCGTCGACGAGGTCCACGAGATCTGCGAGACGATCGGCCGCGAGCTGCTCGGCGCCTCCCCCGCGGTGGCGACACCGGCCCGGCGCGCGTCCGACAGCGTCGATCGATCGTGATCGGCGATCGTGATCGGCGGGCGTGATCGACGGACCTGCTCGGCGCCCGTGACCCTCAGCGCGGCAGCTGGCTCGACGGCGTGAGCCCGCCGAGGCGGCGATCGTACAGGTCGTGGCACTCCCAGCAGTACGCCGCGCGCTGGGACTTGCCGCGCCAGTAGATCGGCCCACCGAACTTCTTGGCCTCGCTTGGCGGCGGGTTCGCCCAGTGGATCGCGAAGTACCAGTCGTCATGCTCGGGCGCGTAGCCCGGCGCGCGCTTCTCCATGATGAACAGCGGACCGACCACGTTCGACGGCGCGCCGTGATCGTCTTGCCACGACGTCTTGACGACGATCGTGCCGATCGGCACCGGCGCTCCTGAGAGGTACTCGGTGGCGCCGATCGCATTGACATAGACGTCGACCCAGCGGTTGCCGTGGTCGAGCGACTGGAACGGCTTGTCGGTGACCTTGCGGTAGCTCAGGTAGTCGGCGCCGACCTCGAGCGGACCGAAGCTGTCTTCGCCGGCCGCGGGGAGCTTGGCCGCCGCCATCCGCAGGCGAGCTTCCTTGTCCGCTCCGGAGCTCGAAGCGCTCGGATCCGCGGGCGTGGCCGGTGCACCGCCACATGCGGCCAGGAGGCTGATCGCGAGCGTGCGCTGCATGGTGTACCTACGTTGCATCCCCGCCGAAGTTACCAGCATCGCCCTGATTCCCCAGCGCGATCGACGACAACCGCACGCCAGTACGATACTACGATCCGCGAGCCCATGGCGAATTCGCTGACCCTCGCGCAGGCACGAGCATTGTGGTGGCACAAGCAAGCGCTCGCAGGGACGACCAAGGGGCCACTCGCGACGCTGCTCGGCGGCTCGGGCTGGCTGCGCACGCTCGGCGGCACCGACGTGTACATCGCGGCCCGGGCGCGCCGGCCGGGCATGAAGCGCGCCGAGCTCGACGCCGCGGTCACCGCCGGCGAGCTGCGCGTCCACCCGGCGGTCCGCGGCTGCATCTACCTCGTCCCGTCGAGCGCCGTACCCGATCTGCTTGCGCTCAACGCCCTTACCTGGCGCACCCAGACCGAGAAGGACCTCGCCAAGATCGGCAAGACGATCGAGGTCGTCGAGGCGCTGGCCCCGGCGGTGCTCGCCACGCTGACCGAGCCGATGACCCCCGACACGATCCGCAAGGTGTTCCCGGGCGAGATTCCCAGCTTCGGCGAACCCGGCAAGAAGATCGGCCTGTCGTCGCCGCTGCCGCTCGCGCTGCGCTTTCTAGAGTTCGCCGGCCAGATCGAGCGCTCCCTCGACGGCGGCAAGCTCGACAGCGAGCGCTACCTGTGGCGCAAGACCGCCGGTAAGCTCGGCGCCCCCGCCAAGGATCACGATCAGCGCGTCGCCAACGTCATCGACGCGTTCCTCGGCTTCGCGGGCCCGGCCACCCTCGCGCAGCTGTCGGCGTGGTCGGGCCGCGCGCAACGCGACTTGAAGGTCGCGCTCGACAAGCTCGACGTGGCCTCGGTCACCGTCGAGGGCCTCGGCGAGGCGTACCTGCGCTCCGCGGATCTCGCCGCCCGGCCGCCCCCGCCGCGCGGCGCGGCGCTGGTCGCCTTCGAGGACAACTTCCTCGTCAACCATGGCCTCGCCGCCGTGACCGATCCGAGGCACCACGCGATCAAGGCCGCCATCTGGGGCGGCGACAAGGCCCCCGTCGCCCTCGGCGAGGCGAACCACGTGCTATCGCGCTCGATCGTCATCGACGGACGCGTCGCCGGGTTCTGGGAGGTCGACCCGCGGACCTCCGGCGCGGTCTGGCACACGTTCGATCCGGCGCCCAGGCCGCTCGCCGGCGCGCTCGACGAGCTGACCCGTGGCACCGCGAAGTTCCTGCTCGACGAGATCGGCCACGCCAAGGTGTTCACGCTCGATACGATGGACGACGTCCAGACCCGCGCCGATCGAATCGCCAAGCTCGCGGGGGACAAGCCCGCCCGGCCGGCGGCCAAGGCCGCGCCCAGGCCCGCCGGCAAGACGGTCGCGAAGCAGCTGGTCACGAAGAAGCCGTGAGCTCGTCGATGCTCGCCGCGTAGATGCAGGGTGCCTGCCCCGCCGGTCGAGATCACGCAACGTCGAAGCGGTCCAGGTTCATCACCTTGTTCCACGCCGCGGCGAAGTCACGCACGAACTTGGCCTGCGCGTCCGAGCTCGCGTAGACCTCGGCCAGGCTACGGAGCTCGGAGTTCGAGCCGAACACCAGATCGACCCGCGTGCCGGTCCACCTGACCTCACCCGTCTTGCGATCGCGCCCTTCGAACACGTCGTTCGCCTCGGAGGTCGCCTTCCACGTCGTTCCCATGTCGAGCAGGTTCACGAAGAAGTCGTTGGTCAGCGCCTCCGGACGCCTGGTGAACACGCCGTGCTTGGACCCGGAGGCGTTGGTGCCCAGCACCCGCAGGCCGCCGATGAGGACCGTCAACTCGGGCGCGGTCAGCGTCAGGAGCTGCGCCCGATCGACCAGCAACTCCTCGGCCGAGACCGAGTATCGCGCCTTCTGGTAGTTGCGGAAGCCGTCGACGATCGGCTCGAGCACGGCGAACGACGCAACGTCGGTCTGCGCCTGCGAGGCGTCCGTGCGTCCCGGCGTGAACGGAACCGTCACCGCGTGACCGGCGTTGTTCGCCGCCTGCTCGACGCCCGCGCAGCCGCCGAGGACGATCAGATCGGCGAGCGAGACTTGCTTCCCGCCGGACTGCGCGCGGTTGAACTCCTGCTGGATGCGCTCCAGCGCGCCGAGCACCTTCGCCAGCTGGACAGGCTCATTCACCTCCCAGGCTTTCTGGGGCGCGAGCCGAACGCGGGCACCGTTCGCGCCGCCGCGCTTGTCGGAGCCACGGAAGGTGGACGCCGACGCCCAGGCGGTCGAGACCAGCTGCGAGACCGTGAGGCCCGACGCGAGGATCTTGGCCTTGAGCGCGGCCGCGTCCCGGTCATCGATCAACGGGTGATCGACCGCGGGGATCGGATCCTGCCAGAGCAGCTCCTCGGCGGGGACCTCCGGGCCGAGGTAGCGCGCGCGGGGCCCCATGTCACGGTGCGTGAGCTTGAACCATGCCCGGGCAAACGCATCCGCGAACTGATCCGGGTGCTGCAGGAAGCGCCGGGAAATCTTCTCGTAGGCGGGGTCGAACCGGAGGGCGAGGTCGGTGGTGAGCATGGCGGGCGCGTGACGCTTCGACGGGTCGTGCGCGTCGGGCACGGTGCCGGCGCCCCCGCTCTTCGGCTGGAACTGCTGCGCGCCACCCGGGCTCTTCGTCAGCTCCCACTCGTAGCCGAACAGGTTCTCGAAGAAGTTGTTGCTCCACTTCGTCGGCGTCGTGGTCCAGGTGACCTCCAGCCCGCTGGAGATCGCGTGACCGCCGTGGCCCGTGCCCAGGCGGTTCGTCCAGCCAAGGCCCTGCTCCGCGATGCCGGCGGCCTCGGGCTCGCGCCCGACGTGCTTGGCCGCCTCGCCCGCGCCGTGGGTCTTGCCGAACGTATGACCGCCCGCGATCAGCGCGACGGTCTCCTCGTCGTTCATCGCCATGCGGGCGAACGTCTCGCGAATGTCGCGCGCCGCCGCGACCGGATCGGGATTGCCGTTGGGGCCTTCCGGGTTGACGTAGATGAGCCCCATCTGGACGGCCCCCAGCGGATTCTCGAGATCGCGGTCACCGGAGTAGCGCTTGTCCTCGAGCCACTGCTTCTCGGAGCCCCAGTAGATGTCGGTCTCGGGCTCCCAGATGTCCTGGCGCCCGCCGCCGAACCCGAACGTCTGAAAGCCCATCGACTCCAGCGCGACGTTGCCCGCCAGGATCATGAGATCGGCCCACGAGAGCTTGCGGCCGTACTTCTGCTTGATCGGCCAGAGCAGCCGGCGCGCCTTGTCGAGGTTGACGTTATCCGGCCAGCTGTTCAGGGGCGAGAACCGCTGGCTGCCATTGCCTGCGCCGCCCCGTCCATCCCCGATGCGGTACGTGCCGGCGCTGTGCCATGCCATGCGGATGAATAGCGGCCCGTAATGGCCGAAGTCCGCCGGCCACCAGTCCTGCGAGTCGGTCATCAGCGCCAGGAGATCTGTTTTCACGGCTGGCAGGTCCAGGCGCTTGAACTCCTCGGCGTAGTTGAAGCCCTCGCCCATGGGGTTGGACAGCAAGGAGTGCTGGTGCAGGGTATCGAGTCGCAGCTGATTCGGCCACCAGTCCCGGTTCGCCGTGCCGCTGCCGGCCTGGTGTTTGAAAGGACACTTCGCTTCGGTTGTCATGGTTCTCTCCTTGGAGCTTCTTGTGAACAAGCTAAGCGCGATCGGTCCGGCGGTGAAGTCGGTTGGCTGGATGGCTTCGATAGGCCACCCCTATCAGCCGAACGCGTTACGGCGTTAAAAACTTATCGCTGCTCGCTCGTAAGAACATCGCAGCACCCGTGCAATCTATCTCGCGGCGAACCCAACCCGCGTCGCTGCGCGGCGCGTTGCCGTCCTTACGGAACACATTGGAAGACGGCGCGCGACCGCATTTTCGTCCAAGGGGGTGGCCGGCCGCCGACCACGGCGTCTCGGTACCACGCGGAGGCTCACCGGCGCGTCACGCCCATGACGGCGATGCGCCCGCGCGCGCTCGCGACGAGCGCCGATGCGCAAGTCGTGCAACACCACAGCCGTGGGTTTCGCGGCGACGGCGAACGACGGACGGTGGCACGGCGGTTGCGTGGTCGTCATGACGAGAGGACCAATCCCGTCATGATCGGCGTGGTGATCGAGATCGCCAGGGAGCGCGAATGCTTGCCGGCCCCGGTCAAGAACGTGCCATGAAGCTCTTCACCATCGGCCATTCGACGCGGACCCTCGGCGAGTTCATCGCGCTGCTCCAGCAGGTCGAGATCACGTGTGTCGTGGATGTGCGTTCGATCCCGCGGTCACGGGCGGTGCCGCAGTTCAACCAGGACACGCTGGCAGGTTCCCTCGCTGCAGAAGGCATTGGCTACCGCCACCTGCCCGCGCTCGGCGGCCGGCGTCACCGCAAGCGGGCTGCCCCGTCACACAACACATACTGGCGCGTCGAGGCGTTTCGCGCCTACGCCGATTACGCGGAGACCGAGGAATTCCACCTCGGACTGGAGGCGCTGCGCGGGCTCGCGCGCCGCGATCGGTGCGCGATCATGTGCGCCGAGGCGGTGTGGTGGCGCTGCCACCGCCGGATCATCACCGACTACCTGCTGGCTGGTGGAGCGCGGGTCGAGCACATCATGGCGCTCGGCAAGCTCGTGCCGGCGACGCTCACGCCGGGTGTGCAGGTCATGCCCGACGAGACGCTGCGCTATCCCGCGCTCGGCGACACCGCGCAGGCCGCACGAACCCATTGATCGGCGCGCTTCCCCATGCAACATGCCGCAACGATTGACATCTGGCGCGGTGTCCGCCATCCTGGTATTGGATAAACTGATACCACGAGCGTAACCGTGCTGCCCGTCCCGACCATCGAAGCATTCGACCGCCACTTGCTTGAAGCCGGCTTGCGCTTTGAAGGCGTCGTGATCGGTGGTGCCGCGCTCGGGCTTCTGGGTGTGATCCATCGCCCGACGCGCGACTTCGACATCCTCGTGCCTGAGCTGCCTGCCGAGATCAACGCCGCCGCTCGGGAGTTCGCGCAGGCCCAGCGAGGGGCCGGTGTCGAGATGTTCGACGACTGGCTCAACAACGGGCCGATGCAGCTCGGAGAGGTGCTGCCCGCTGGTTGGCGTGAACGAGTTCAGCGCATCTTCGAGGGACAGGCGCTCGTGCTTGGCACGCTCGGCCGCGCAGACTTGCTCAAGAGCAAGCTCTTCGCGCTCTGCGACCGCGGCACAGACTTACCCGACTGCATTGCGCTCGCCCCCATCAACCACGAGCTGGCTGAAGCGATGCCATGGCTCGTCGAGCAAGATGGCAACCCGGAATGGCCGGCGCACGTGCGCGCGACGCTCGCCGATCTCGCGCGGAGGCTAGGTCATGGCGTTTAGCCGAGCGACCACGCCAGAACCGGCCCCCACGCCCGACGAGCTCACCGCGCGCATGGTGGGCATCGGGATGAACTTCGCCGCCGAGCCGCAGGTCGGCGCGGACATCGAGGGCACGCTGGTGCACGCGTCGGCGCTTGGCATCGTCGAGGGTGATCTGCGCGTGCTCTCGGTGCTGACGACGTGGTTCGGCGTCCATCACGCGCACGTCAACGCCGACCGACTCGTCCGGCTCGTGAGCGCGTATCCGTCGGAGCGCGTGCGCGCGTACTGGTCTGCGGTGGCCGCGTGGCTGCGCAAGGACCGTCGGTTTGCGCGGCTCGGGGCCCACGCCGGGCCGCCGATCGATCTGTTGCCCACCGGCACGGAGTTTCAGCTCAAGCGACGTGGAGAAGACGAGCGCTTTGTCGGATCGAAGCTGCGCGTGCCTCGCGGAACACTGCGCGACCGGCTCGAGGACGTGGTCTCGCCCAAGGTGCTCGTTCGTCGTCACGCAGGCTACCGTAACCGCGTGCTCATGGGGCCGACATGGCGAGCCGACGTATGGACGGTGCTCGAGCAGGCGCCCGATCTCTCCGTCGCCGATGTCGCGCGGCGCGCGGCGTGCTCGTTCGCCACCGCGTGGCAGACCGTACAGAACTTCCAGTTATTGCGCGAGGCCAAGGTCAAGGCCACGTAGACGGCAGACGACCCGACCGCGCCGAGCTGCCTCGTCAACCATCACCTGGAGCCTGGTGAGCTACCCCGAAGCACCACGCGGTCGAGGCCGCGATCTGGGGAGGGCCGCCGCAGCGACATGGCAGCGACGCCCGTCATCGACCGCAACACGCCGCGAGGCACCCTCAGGATTGCCTCCGCAGCCGCGACCTCACTGGAGCTCGTGGGCTACCCGGAGGGGAAGGTGGTGCTCGAGTCGTGAATTTCACCTGTAAATCTCGATGTGTTAACTTGTACATGTGGTGGCTGCCAAGAACACCTGGACGATCACGACGGCCCGTCAGCATCTACCGGAGGTGGTCGGGCAAGCGGTGCGCGAGCCGCAGCTCGTCTATCGTCGCGACAAGCTGGTGGCCGTGGTGATGAGTCCGGAGCGCGCCGACGAAGCCGCGGCCCTGCGCAGGCCCGGCCTGGCGGCGAAGCTCGCGGAACTCCAGCGACTGTGCGCCGAGGAGGGCTACGAGCTGTCCGCGCCGCCTCGGCGTGATCGCGCGAATCCGTTCGCGTCTCGTCGCGCCCGCGGTCGTTCACCGGGTGCGGCGAAGTGCCGCCACGGCCGCCTTGCACGGACTGACGCTCGCCACACGAAACGAACGTGACTTCAAGGACTGCGGCGTGACGGTGGTCAACCCATTCGAGTGACGTGCTTCGGACGAGTAACCCGGTGGCCGCGCTGCTGGCGGCGTCGCCCGTCGTGCTCGCGCCGATGGAGGACGTGACCGACGCGGCGTTTCGGCGGATCTGCCGCAGGCTCGGGGCGAGCGTCTGTGTGACCGAGTTCGTCGGCGTCGAGCAGATCCTCAGCGATTCTCGGCTGGCACGCCGCCGCGCGACCCTGGCGGACGACGACCAGCCGACGGCGATCCAGATCTATGGGGGCGATCCAGACTTGCTGCTCGCAGCGGCCCGGCTGGTAACGCTAGCCAGACCGGCGTTCGTCGATCTCAACTGTGGCTGCTGGGTGCCGAGCGTGGTGGGACGCAAGGCAGGCGCGGCGTGGTTGCGTGATCCGGCGGCGATGGTCGAGATGGCGCGCCGGATCGCATCGGCGATCGAGCTCCCGGTCACGGTCAAGACGCGCATCGGCTGGGGGCCCGAGTCGCACATGCCGATCGTCGATCTCGCCCGCAGGCTCGAAGACGCCGGCGTCGCCGCGCTGACGATTCATTGCCGTACCGCGGCGATGGGCCACCGCGGCCCCGCGGACTGGAGCTGGGCACGGCGCGCGCGGGAGGCGGTTGCGATCCCGGTGATCGTCAACGGCGACGTCCGAACCGCCGGCGACGCCGTGCGTGCCCTCGCCGAGACCGGCTGCGCAGGCGTGATGGTGGGGCGCGCGGCGATCGAGCACCCGTGGATCTTCCGGGAGGCCCGCGCGCGGCTCGCCGGCGCGTGGGTGGCGCCTCCAGACGACGACGAGCGACGAGCGGTATATCGCGCGGTGGTCGAGGGGAGCGTCGCGGCGCGCGGCGAACGCGCCGGTGTGGCCTCGGCGAAGCGCCACCTGAACGTGCTGGGGCCGCTCGCGCCGGACCTGAGGCCGCGCCTCGTCCGTGCCCGGACGCTCGCCGAGGCGCTCGGGCCGCTCGCGACACCGTGACGATCGTCGACCATGCCGCCGCCGGGGCGGGAGCGTTATCGGGTGGAATCCGATTCGAAGCTGCGGCGAGGTCCGTCGTCCGGCGCGGTGCCTCACGCAGGAGAGTCGGATAAGCTCCCGTCGTGCCCAACCTGCTCGCGATGTCGTTCGAGGGCGAGCTCGCGCCGTCGTTCACGCTGCGCTGCCTGGAGCCCGGGCGCACGCTGCCCGACGGCTGGGGCCTGGGCTACTACCCCAAGGGCGAGCCGTCGGCGGCGATCTTGAAGGAGCCGGCGCCGCCGCAGACCTCGATCCGTAGCCAGCTGGCGCTGGCATGGGAGCAGGTCGCGTCGAACCTGTTCGTCCTGCACATCCGCCACGCGACGTGGGGCGCCCTGTCGGACGCCAACACGCAGCCGTTCGCGCGCACGTGGGGCCGGCGCGACTGGGTGATGGCGCACGCCGGCAGCCTCGATCGCAAGCCGGCCGACGCGCCCGGGACGTTCGAGCCGGTCGGATCGACCGACACCGAGGCGATCTTCTGCGGGCTGCTCAACCGGTTCGTCGAGCGCGGCTGGAGGAACCTCGCCCAGGCCGAACTCGACGTGGTGGTCGGCTGGCTCGCCGAGATCAACGAGGTCGGCGGGCTGACGATGTGCCTGACCGACGGCCGCGACCTCCTGGTCCACGCCGATCGCCGCGGCGTCCCCCTGTGGCTCGGGACGCTGGCGCCGCCGTATGACAAGATCGCGTTCGGCGACGACGATCTCGACGTCGATCTCACGCGGCGCGGCGCCAAGAGCCGCAAGGGTGCCATCGTGTGCAGCGAGGAGCTCGAGCCCCGCGACGGCGACGCCGCCCGCGCGATCACGTGGCAGAAGCTCGAGCCCGGCCGGCTGCTGGTCATCCGCGAGGGCGCGGTGATCGGCGAGCGCTCGACCGGCGGGGTGCTCGAGACCCCGCGCAAGCGCTGGCAGCCGGCCAAGGCCGCGGCAAAGACCTTCGAGGTCGTGCACCGCACGATCTACAAGTACGAGAAGCCCGTGGAGCGCTCGACGCACCTCCTGCGCCTCACGCCGGTGCACGATCGCATGCAGACGGTGCACGCGCACGAGCTCACGATCTCGGTGCCGTACCAGGGCCGCGACTACGAGGACGTGTTCGGTAACCGCGTGCGCCGGGTCGCGATCGAGTCGCCGTTCTCCGAGATGGTGATCGAGGCGCGCAGCGTGGTCGAGGTGCTCGACGTCGATCCGCTGGGGGAAGGGCCGCTGCACGTCAGCTCGACGATCCCGCTGGTGTGGATGCCGTGGCAGCGCCAGGTCCTCGATCCGTTCCTGTTGCCGCCGGAGCTGCCCGAGACCCAGCTCGGCGATCTCGCCGAGTACGCGATGAGCTTCGTCAAGCGCAACGACTACGAGCTGCTGGCCACGCTGCTCGACATCAACGATACGATCCACCGCGAGTTCGCGTATCAGCAGGGCACGACCAACCTGTTCACGACCGCGTTCGACGTCTACGTCAACCGCCGCGGCGTGTGCCAGGACTTCACGAACCTGTTCATCTGCCTCGCCCGGCTGCTCGGCGTCCCGGCGCGCTACGTGTGCGGCTACATCTACACGGGGCCCAAGGCGGCCGAGCTCCTGCCGCACCACCGCCAGGGCGAGGCATCGCACGCGTGGGTCCAGCTGTACCTGCCGCAGGTCGGCTGGAAGGGCTTCGATCCGACCAACGGGATCCTGACCCAGACCGATCACGTGCGGGTCGCGGCCGGCCGCAACTACCTCGATGCCACGCCGACGAGCGGGACGATCTTCGTCGGCGGCGGCGGCGAGACCCTCGCCGTGGACGTCCGCGTCGAACCCCACGGCTGACACGGGCCGGCGGCGGCCGTGCTATCGCTCGAGCGTGGAGATCCCAGACCTCGGCTGCTCGTCGGTCGCCGGCATCACGCGTGATCTGGTCGCGCCATGATCTGGACCGTGCTCGGCACGCTGGGCATCGTCGCGGCGGTGATCGCCGCCGGCGTGCTCGCCGACCGCCGGTTCGGGCTCCTGCCACGGCCTCACGAGCTCCGCGAGGCCGGCCGCCCGGGGTGGAAGCTGCCGCCGCACGCCCCCGGCGAGGCTCCTGAGACCGCGCTCGCCGCGCCGCCGCGGACGGTGCGGTGCCGCGCATGCCGGCGCCGGGCGCTGCCCGACGGCGACAGCCGCGCGACCCTGGGCGACCGCGAGCTGATCGTCCGGCGCTATCGCTGCGCCCGCTGCGCGAAGATCACGACGATCTACACCACCGGGTGACCACCGGCGCCGGGGATGCGGCCGGCGTGCAGTAAGCTCGCCCCATGGCGCTGCCCGCGACGCTCCGCAAGTTCGAGATCGCCCTCGCCGACTCCGATCGCGAGATCTACGAGCAGCTGGACCTCCGCGTCGCGCAGCACCCCTCGGAGAGCGAGCGCTACCTGGTCGCCCGCGTGATCGCGCGCGCGCTCGAGCACGCCGACGGCGTCGAGTTCAGCCGCGGCGGCGTGTCCGACGACGAGGAGCCGGCGATCATCCAGCGCGACCTGCGCGGCGATCTGCAGGCGTGGATCGAGATCGGCTCGCCGTCGCCCGATCGCCTGCACAAGGCGACCAAGCTCGCCCCCCGCGTGGTCGTGTACGCCTGGAAGAACGTCGACCAGCTGGCGGCCGCGATCACCCTGCGGGGCGTGCACCGGGCCGACGAGATCGTGCTGCGCGCGCTCCCGCCGGAGCTGCTCGATGGCGTCGCGGCGACGCTCGATCGGATCAACCGCTGGGATCTGTCGGTGACCGGCGGCGTCCTGTATCTCGCGATCGGCGCGGCACAATTCGAGGGCGCCGTGACCCCGGTCGCCATCGGGGCCTGAGGCCAACCGACGGCCATTCACGACCCGCCGGCGGGCGAAATGTCAGCTGATTGTCAGATCCATCGCGTATGCGATCGGGGTGAGGATTTACTTCGTCGGCAGCCATGCGACCGGAAAGACGACCCTGTGCCGGCACGTGAGCCGGCGCTACGGGCTGCCGATGATCAGCGAGGTCGCGCGGGCGGTGCTCGCCGAGATGGAGACCGGGCTCGATACGCTGCGCACCGACATGGACCTCGTCGCCGATTACCAGGAGCGCGTGTTCGCCCGCCAGGTCGCGGTCGAGCGCCTGCACGATGGCCGGTTCGTCTCGGACCGCGCGTTCGATAACCTGGCGTACGTCGCCGAGCACACCACGAACGCCGCCGCGATGATGAACGACCAGCGGTTTCGCGACTACATGACGTGGGTCAGCGAGGGCGTCGTGTTCTTCCTGCGCCCGCACCAGTCGCTGCTCAAGGACGACGGCGTGCGGGCCGGCGTGTCGTGGGATTCGGTGCTGCGGATCGACGGCATGGTGAAGCTGATGCTCGAGCAGTACGGCATCACCTACCTGCCGATCGAAAGTGTCTCGATGCAGGAGCGGGTGCGCGCCGTCGAGTTCGTGCTCGGGCGCTGCGGCCTCACGCTACCCAAGCCTGCCCCGCGGCTGCGCTCCCCCAGGAGTCCGGAGACGCTGGCGCCGGGCACCGACGTGCTCAAGGCGGCCATCGGGGCGACGGTCGGGGCAACGATCGACTCGTGGCCGTATGCGCTCGTCGACAACGGCGACCACGAAGCGTAGAGACCGAGCGCCGCATGCGGCCAGCCCGCGTACACCTATTCTGTATAAATCCATACATCCCAGGCAGATCTAAGCGGCATTCATGGAGACATGACGGCATCGTGGCACGCACGGTGCAAAACTTTCGCTACCGTGGCGCCCACGATGCCCGAGCAGTACGACGTCCTCGTCATCGGTGGTGGTCCCGCGGGTAGCACCTGTGCACGCGTGCTCGTCGCCGGCGGCGCACGTGTCGCGGTGATCGACCGGTCCCCCGAGTTTCCGCGCACGAAGCTGTGCGGTGGCTGGGTGTCAGCGGCGATCTGGGACGTGCTCGAGCTCACGCCCGCCGCGTACCCACGCGGACTCTGGGAATGGCACACCTGTCACGTCCACTTTCGCGGCAAGGATCACGCGATCCCCTGTCACGGCTGGTTCATCCGGCGCTACGAGTTCGATGACTTCCTCCTGCGCCGCAGCGGCGCCGAGCTTCACCTCGGCACGCAGGTCAAGCAGATCGAGCGCGACGCCGATGGCCTGTGGGCGATCGGTGAGCTGCGCGCTCGCTACCTGGTGGGCGCCGGTGGCACACACTGCCCGGTCGCCCGCATGCTCGCACCGGTCCGACCACGCCGCGCCGCCGGAGCGCAAGAGCTCGAGTTTCAGGTTGGCGCGGACCCCATCGCCCGCACCCGCCTGGGCAAGGACGGCGAGCCCGAACTCCTGCTGTTAGATGACATCGGCGGCTACGGCTGGAACGTCCCCAAGTCGGACTGGCTCAACGTCGGGTGCGGCACGCTCGACGCGACCGAGGCCCGCGGCGCCTGGCGCACGACGTACGATCACCTCCGCGCCGCCGGGCACGTGCCGCGCGAGGCGGAGAGCCAGCTCGATCACCTCAAGGGCCACTCGTACTTCCTGTACGACCCGGTGCACCTCGACGCCGCGTACCGCGACCGCGCCTTCCTCGTCGGCGACTCCCTCGGCCTCGCCCACCCGATGACCGCCGAGGGGATCCTGCCGGCGACCCTGTCGGCCCGCCGCGCCGCCGAGGCGATCCTCGCCGGCGATCCCGAGAGCTACCCGATGCGGCTGCGCCAGGATCCGGTGCTCGCCGACTACCGGCGCGTCCACGGCCTGCTGAACGTGGCACGCAAGGTGCGCGATCGGATCTCGGCCCTGGCCAGCCGGCCGTCCGCGCCGGGCAACGGGCAGGCGAACGGGCGATCGCCGGATCAGGCCCAGGCCCACGACCCCGCGCGCGAGCAATCGTACGCCCCGGCGCACGCCCATGGACACAGCTCGTCGTTCGGCCGCACCGCGATCGCGCGAAGCTTCGCATGGATGTTTTCGGGCGCGAGGCTACCCGCCCCTCGCCTCCTCGATCTCATGCTCGGCGGTGGAGACTGACATGGCATCCGCAACGCAAAAACTGCTCTCGAGCCTGGACCCTCGGCGCGCGCAAGATGTCTGCCGCGACCTGCTCGCCTCGGCGGGCGTCACCGTCGGCGGCGACAAGCCCTGGGACATCCAGGTCCACGACGACCGCACGTGGTCTCGCGTGCTGCGCGACGGCACGCTGGGCGCCGGCGAGGCCTACGAGGAAGGCTGGTGGGATTGCCCCGCGCTCGATCAGTTCATCGATCGCGTCATGCGCATCCGGCTCGGCGAGACCCTGCGCGAGAACTGGACGATCGTCGCGCACGCCGTCCGCGCGCGGATCATGAACCTCCAGTCGATCACCCGCGCGCTCGACAACGTCCACCGGCACTACGACATCGGCAACGATCTCTACGAGGCCATGCTCGGCGGCCGCCTGCTCTACACCTGCGCCTACTGGCCCAACGCCAAGACCCTCGACGAAGCGCAGGACGCCAAGCTCGATCTGGTCTGCCGCAAGATCGGCCTCTCCCCCGGGATGCGCGTCCTCGATCTGGGCTGCGGCTGGGGCGGCTTCGCCGCGTTCGCCGCCGAGCGCTACAAGGTCTCGGTCACCGGCCTCACCGTCGCCCAGGAGCAGGTCAAGTGGGCCCATGACCGCTACCCTCACCTCCCGATCGACATCCGGCTCGAGGACTACCGCAACGCGACGGGCAGCTACGACGCCGTCGTCTCGATCGGCCTCATGGAGCACGTCGGCTGGAAGAACTACCGCAACTACATGGAGCTCGTCGATCGCCTGCTCGTGCCCGGCGGCGTCGCGTTCGTCCACACGATCGCCGGCAACACCCCACGGACCCACATCGACCCGTGGTTCGACAAGTACATCTTCCCCAACTCCGTCTTGCCCACCCTCGCTCGCCTCACCGCCGCGATGGAAGACTTCTTCGTCGTCGAGGATGTCCATAACATCGGCGAGGACTACGACCTGACGCTGATGGCCTGGTGGAAGAACTTCGACGCCGCCTGGCCCACCCTGCGCGCCAAGTACGGCGACGCGTTCTACCGCCGCTGGAAGTACTACCTGCTCGTCTGCGCCGGCGCGTTCCGCTCGCGCGGCCAGCAGCTGTTCCAGTTCGTCATGACCCGCCCCGGCACCCCCGCGCCCCGCGGCCGCCGCAGTAGCTAGCCAGCTGGAATCGTCTCCATGGGTTTCTCCTTGTCGGCTGTTACCAACGAACGGATGCTGATGGGCCGTCAGCCGCCGATCGTCTCTCCGCCCATCACGGGCAAGATGATGCCGGTGATGTAGCTGGAGTCCGCCGCCGACGCGAGGAACACGTACGCGGGGGCGATCTCTTCAGGCTGGGCCGGTCGCTGCAAGGGGGTCTGCTTGCCGAATTCAGCAACTTTCTCGGGGCTCATGCCTTCATCGGCGGCGTTGAGCGGTGTCCATACCGGCCCCGGCGCGACCGCGTTGACCCGGATGCCCTTGTCGACGAGCTGCTTGGCGAGCACCTTGGTGAACTGATTGATCGCGCCCTTGGTCGCCGAGTAGTCGGGCAGTTCTTCGGAGCCGCGAAATCCCGTGGCCGAGCTCGTGGCGATGATCGCCGAGCCCGGCGCGAGGTAAGGCAGCGCGGCCTTCGTGAGCTGATAGTAGGCGTACACGTTGGTCTTGAACGTGCGATCGAACTCCTCGAAGGTCAGCTCGTCGAGTTGCTTGCGATTCTGGTGCCCCGCATTCGACACGAGGATGTCGAGCCCACCGAGCTCGTCGATCGTGCCCTCCACGAGCTCGGCGCAGAACCGACCGTCGGTGAGATCGCCGGGAAGCTGGACGCACGTCCGCCCCTCGGCCTCGACCGCCCGCTTGGTCTCGTCGGCATCGCGCTGCTCCTCGGGGAGATAATTGATCGCGATATCCGCACCCTCGCGTGCGAACAACACCGCGACGGCGCGGCCGATACCGGAGTCACCACCGGTGATCAGCGCGCGCTGACCCTCGAGCTTGCCCGCCGGTTTGTAGGCGGGCGCCTGATATTTCGGACGCGGTTCGAGCTCGGATTCGAGGCCGGGCTTCGCGATCTTCTGCGGCGGCATCGGTGGATGCGGCTGTTGCTCGGCTGGGATGGGTTCGTGGGGTCTTTCTTGGGGGCTATTGTGCGGCATGACGATCCTCCGGCGAGGAGCCGTGCAATCCAATCGCCAGCACGCGGGCTGGATGGGAGCCGGCGGCTCGTGTCGAGCACCGGCCGGCAGCGCTGGCGGCATGTGCGTTGCACGGCCTGGTCGCAATGAAGCGCGCGACCAAGCTCGTCATCCTCGGATCGGTGCTCGCCGCGGCCGGCATCCTCGCCGTCGTGTTGTTCAGGCGGCGTGCGTACGATCGGCCACGCCGGGTCGCGACCGGCAGCGTGGATCTCGGACGTCCGATCGAGCCGTATGATCCTGGCGCCGAGCTCGCGGAGGAGGCCACCGTGATCGCGACGAGCTCGGGGATCGCCAGCGTCGATCCCCAGCCGCTCGCTCAGACAGCCGGCGAGGGCATCGCGCTCGATCCTGTCGCGTCCGCGCACACCGAGGTCGGCGAGCAACGCGAACGTCTTCCGCGTCCGAGCAAGGGCACCTGACGCCGCGACTGCACCGGCCGTCATGGGGGATCCGCTCCCGCCCCGTGTGCGCCATATCGACACCGAGGTCGGGCGCGCGCGGCGCTCGTGATCGCCGCTGGTCAGCCTTGCAGTCGTGGGCGATATCACCAGCTCGTACTCGATAGGTTCCAACATGCGCTGTTTCTTGGTTGGAGTAGCGCAGACTAGCTATCAGTAGTTCAGAGAAAATTGCAAGAACAGCTGAATACGCTTGGTGGTGTTCAAGCCTTGTTGCAAGATTATCCTGCAGCGGAGCTCCTGCCGCTGTGCGGACCGCGCACACCGCGAGCAGACGCACAGGCTCCTTGGGCGATCGTCGCCCACGTGGCCCATGGGTTGATCCATTGTGAGCCAACCACGTCGCAAGCGGCGCCGCCCGCCCGCATCAGGCGCTGCGTACGCCCGGCGCACGCGCCTTGCATGGGTCCTCTGGCCATGGCGGGCCCGAAGCACGTAACAATGGAATTTCCGCACGAGGTCGAGATGAGCTTCACCAGGGGACACCGGCCGCTCGGGTGCGGTGGATCGGGTGACGTCCGATGACGGCCCTCGTGATCATCCTCATCGCGATCGTCGTGGCCGTCAGCCTCGCGTACGCCGGCCATAGCTGGTGGGCCTGGATCGTTGCCACGGCCTTCCTGCTCGTCAGCTGGGCAGTCCACGGCGGTGGCTGGGGCTTATTCGTAGCCTTCCTCGTGTGGCTCGCGGTCGCGATCGTGACCGGCGTCCCGGCGGTTCGCCGGCGCGTGATCACGCGCGCCGTGATGCGAAGGATCGGGCCGCTGCTGCCGCGGATGAGCGAGACCGAGCGCGTCGCGCTCGAAGCAGGGACGATCTGGTGGGACGCCGAGCTGTTCTCGGGCGCCCCGCGCTGGGAGCGCATCACGCGCTTCGCGCCGCAGCCGCTTTCGGACCGGGAGCGCGACTTCCTCGAGGGGCCGTGCACGCAGCTGTGCCGCATGCTCGACGACCACGCCATCCGGGCCGCCGGCGATCTCCCGCTCGCGGTGTGGAGCTTCCTCAAGCGCGAGCGGTTCCTGGGCATGATCATCCCGGAGGAGCTGGGGGGACTCGGGTTCTCGGCGATCGCGCACAGCACGGTGATCGCGATGCTCGCGTCGCGCAGCGCGGCGGCCTGCGTGACCACGATGGTGCCGAACTCGCTCGGGCCCGCCGAGCTGCTGCTGCGCTACGGAACCGACCAACAGAAGCGCTACTACCTGCCACGCCTCGCGGTCGGCGACGAGATCCCATGCTTCGCGCTCACCGAGCCGCACGCGGGCTCGGACGCCGCGGGGATTCGTTCCCGGGGCGTCGTGTGCAAGGGCACGTGGGAGGGTCGCGAGGTCCTCGGCCTCCGGCTGTCGTGGGACAAGCGGTACATCACGCTGGCACCGGTCGCGACCGTGATCGGGCTCGCGTGTCAGATCTTCGATCCCGACCAGCTGCTCGGGGACCGCATCGAGCGCGGGATCACGTGCGTGCTGATCCCCGCGCGGACGCGGGGCGTCTGGATGGGCAACCGGCACGATCCGATGTCGGTGCCGTTCCAGAACGGCCCGACCCGGGGCGCCGACGTGTTCGTTCCGCTCGATCACATCATCGGCGGGCCGGCGATGATCGGCCACGGCTGGCGCATGCTGATGGAGTGCCTGTCGGCGGGCCGCTCGCTCAGCCTGCCCGCCGACGCGGTCGGCGGCGCGCAGCTCGCGACGCGCGTGGCCGGCGCCTACGCGACCATCCGCGAGCAGTTCGGCCTCCCGATCGGCCGCTTCGAGGGCGTCGCCGCGCCGCTCGGCCGGATCGCGGGCACGACGTACTGGATGAACGCCCTGCGCGTGATCACGGCGGGCGCCGTCGACGCCGGCGAGCGGCCGGGCGTGATCTCGGCGATCGCGAAGTGCTGGTCGACCGAAGCCATGCGGCGCGTCGCCAACGACGCGATGGACATCGCGGGCGGCGCGGGGATCTGCAAGGGCCCCCGCAACACGCTCGCCGCGGTCTACGAGAGCGCCCCGATCGGGATCACGGTCGAGGGCGCGAACATCCTGACCCGATCGCTGATCGTGTTCGGGCAGGGTGCGATCCGCTGTCACCCGTGGGCGCTCGTGGAGATGCGCGCGGCGCAGGCGCATGATCTCGTCGCGTTCGACCGCGCGCTGTCGGGCCACATCGGCTTCCTCGTGCGCAACGCCGCGCGGGCCTTCGTGCTCGCCACGACCGGCGGCTCGCTCGCCAACGTCCCCGTGCCCGGGGCGCCCGGCGAGGTGCTCCAGCAGCTCGCGCGGCTGTCGGCCGCGTTCGCGCTCGTCACGGACGCCGCGATGGTCACGCTCGGCGGCTCGCTCAAGCGCGCGGAGAACATCGCGGGCCGCATGGCCGATGCGCTCGCGTGGATGTACATCGCCTCGGCCACCGTGAACCGCCACCTCGCGGCCGCGGAGCCCGAGGATCAGGCCGTGTTCGAGTGGGCGACGACCGAGGCCTTGTGGCAGACGCAGCACGCGCTCGACGGCGTGCTCCAGAACCTGCCCAACCGGTTCGCGGCCGGCCTCTTGCGACTCTTCGTCTTTCCGTTCGGCACGCGCCTCCGGCCACCGAGCGATCGGCTCACCGTCGCGGCAGGCCAGGCCCTGCTCGACGGCGCCGCCGCGTGGCAACGGCTGACCCACGAGATGTTCATCCCCGACCACCACGAGCCGGGGCTCGGTCAGCTCGAGCGCGCCCTGGAGCTCACGCTGGCCACCGAGCCGCTCCGCGCCAAGCTGCGCGAGGCCCAGCGCGCGCGGCTCTTGCCACGCCGCGACGAGTCGGAGTTACTCGACGAGGCGGTCGCCAGAGGCGTGCTGATGCCAGACGAACGCGATCGGCTCCGCGAGGCCCTCGACGCGCGCGAACAGGCGATCCAGGTCGATGATTCCCCCCCGCGCGAGGCGCCGCCCGATCTCGGGCTGCGCGCCGACAGCTTGTCGCCGCCGCCCACGCCTCCGCCCACCCGCCCGGTGTCGCTGCCGGGTCAGCCCTGACAACCCCACGCCGCGCGGCGCTCGAGCGTGCGCACCGCTACTTGCTCGACGCCTTCCACTTCGCGAGCATCTCCTGCTCCTGCGCGCGGGTCGGACCTGCGCGCAAGGCGCCTGGATCCCCGGCCGGCGGCGGCTGCCCCTTGGCCTTTGCCGCCTCCACGAGCTCGCGCGTGACGCGCACCCGCCGCTCCAGCTCCCCCGGATACCAGGCGAGCAGCGCCTTCACCGTATCGGCGATCGGCCGGAACGTCAGGCCCGCCGCCTTGGCGCGCTCGTTGCTCCAGCGGTGAAAGCCCGCAAACTTCCCGGTGGGCGCCACCCAGATCGGAAACGCGTCTTCCCCACCCATCCCGTTCTGCTCGAGCCACGTCGCCGGCACCCAGACGAGCTTGGCATCGCTGCCCGCGGCGGCGACGCAGGTCCCGAGCACGTCTCCCCAGCGGCCGGGGTGAGCCGGTGCGACCGCGTTGAACCTGCCGGCCGTGCCATGCTCGGCCAGCGTCACGAGCCAGTCGGCCAGATCGCGCACGTCGATCCACTGCAGCGGATCGTCCGGCGCGCCGGGCGCGAGGACCTCCCCGCCGGCGGCGATCCGGACCGGCCAGTACGTGAACCGGTCGGTCGGATCACCCGGCCCGATGATGTAGCCGGGACGGACGATCGCCGTGCGCCCGGGGAGCGCCGCCTCGGCCGCGCGCTCGCACAGCGCCTTGAGCCCGCCGTAGTTCTCGAAGTCCTTGCCCATGGTCTCGACCGTGGGATCGGCCAGCGTCGCGAGCGCGGTGGTCTCGTCGCCCTGGTCGGGCGGCGTGATCTCGTAGGCCGAGATGCTCGAGATGTAGATGTACAGCTCGGCCTTGGCCAGGAGCTGGGCCGACGCCGCGACCATCCGCGGGTAGTAGCCGGAGTTGTCGATCACGACATCCCACTGCCGCCCGGCCAGCTGCGCGAGACCCTTGGGGCCGGCGTCGGGGTGCAGGAGCTTGCCGTCGGCGCCGCGCTCGTCGTCGGCCGGCAGGTCGGGATCGCGGTTGCCGTACAGGTGCTCGACCTTGGCCTCGAGCGGCAGGATCTTCTCGCGCTTGCCGCGGTTGAAGATCGTGACCTCGTGGCCGCGCGCGAGGGCGGCGGCGACCGTCTTGGGCCCGAGGAACCCGGTCCCGCCAAGGATCAGGATCTTCTTCTGTTTCGCGGGCGGGCCAGCCGAGGCGCTCCCCGAAGGGTTCGCTGATGCGCCGGGCTGCGCGTGCATGCACGCCGAGAGCGGGACGGCGCCGACCACGGCACCGGCCAGAGCACCGCGCAGGACGTCGCGACGGCTGAGATCACGCCGATTGATAGACATCTTGTCGCCAACATACCACCTCGCCATGACTGCAGACTATCAATCGTTATTCACGCTCGTGGTCAATCCGCCTGCGTCCGCGTTATGTCGCATGCGACAGCCGGGGCCGGACTGGGACAGCTGCGACGGTGACGGTGATGCCCCTGACCAGGGATGATCTGGAGAGGACAGCTTGTCCGGCATTGGCCGGTCCTCGGGCGGCGACGGCCAGGGTCGCCGGATCGCAGGCACGTAGCAGATCTCATCAGCCGCGCACTCCCGATCGTGTCCTCCCTGGCAGTGGGTATTGTCGTTGCCGCGTCGGATACGGTTTCGCTCACCCGGGACGGCGACTTGCAGAGCCAAGCTCTCGGCGGGTTCCCCGTGCGCGCGAGCCCGAGCCAGGGTTGCCTCACGCGCGAAGCGTAGCGCACGTGCTACCGTAGCCGCGCATGAGGCCTCGCCTGTTGCCGGTCGCCGCCCTCGCCGCCCTCGCGGGCTGTCAGACCGGCTCGCCGGCACCGCCGAGCCGCGGCAAGCTGGAGCTGATCGAGGCGCCGGCCACGGCCGACGTCGCCGCCTACCTCGCTCCGCTGATCGTGCGCGCGGACGGCGATCACAAGAAGCTGGTGGTCTACGTCGGTGCGTCGTGGTGCGAACCATGCCGGCACTTCCACGACGCCGCGGTCGCGAACCAGCTCGACGCTCGATTCGGCGATCTCCGGATCATCGCGTTCGATGCCGATCGTGATGATCCCGTGCTCGAGGTCGCAGGCTATCACTCGTCGCTGCTGCCGCTGTTCGCGCTGCCGAATGGCGATGGTCGCGCGAGCGGCAAAGAGTTCGCCGGATCGATCAAGGGCGACGGGGCCGTCGCGCAGATCGCGCCGAACTTGCGCGAGCTCGTCGACCGCCGCTGACGGACGAAGCGCCGACGCATGGCCTGGCGCCCGGCGACGATGGTCGCGTCGCGGACTACCAAGGACCTCACCGGCGCGGCTGAGCTGTAGGCCCTGGACCGGCGTGGTCATGATGGCGCCAAGGCTGCTCCAAGCAGACCGAGAACGAACCACACGACTGTTCAGGGCTACCCTCCGCTGAAGATCTTGGTGAGCTCGGCGAACGGCATCCCCTGCGCGAAGCCGCCGAAGGTGCCTTGCGAGGCGAGCTCCGCCACGGCGCGCCCGACGGCGCCCCACGCGACCCGCGCGAGCGCCCCGCCGATCGAGACCCGCCGCACGCCGAGCTCGGTGAGGCGCGGAACGGTGAAGCCGGGAACCGGCCCGGAGACCAGGACGTTCACCGGCCTGGGCGCGACGAGCCGCACGATCGCCGAGACGGTCTCGAGATCCGGAAGCCCGGGTGCGTAGAGGCAGTCGGCGCCCGCGCCGGCATACGCCGCCAGGCGGTCCGGGACCAGGCGCGCCGCGTCGGGGTGCCTCACGAGGTACGCCTCGCAACGCGCGGTCAAGACGACCCCGCTACCGCTCGCGTCGATCGCGGCACGCGCGGCGCGGATGCGTTCGATCGCGAGCTCCCGCTCGTAGATCGGCGCGCCGGACTTGCCGGTGCCGTCCTCGATCGACAGCCCGGCGACGCCGGTCGCGATGCAGGCCGTGACGTTGGCGGCCACGCCTTCGGGATCGTCGGCGTAACCGTTCTGAAAATCGGCGTTCACGGGCAGCGGGGTCGCCGCCGCCATATCGCGAAAGTGCGCCAGAGCCGCCGCGAGCGGCACGGCCTCGACGGAGTCGGGCTTGCCGAGCGAGAACGCGAAGCCCGCCGAGGTCGTGGCGAGCGCGCGGAACCCGGCGTGCGCGAGGTAGCGCGCGCTGCCGACATCCCAGGGATTCGGAATCACGAAGCACCCCGATTCGTGCAGGGCTCGAAATGCGGAGACCGCGGCGGTAGGCATCGGCGCACGATATCATCGCGGCGTGAAGCCGCGCCTGCATGTCCTGCTCGCTCGTTCGGCTCGCGTCGGCCTCGTGCTGCGGCGCGGCCCCGCGAAGTCCGTCGCCGCCATCGCCTGGAACCGCGCCCTCGACAAGTTCACGCTCGGCCAGTGGCTGCGCGGCCGGATCTACGAGAAGCGCAGCGATCTATCGCCCGACGGCAAGCACCTCATCTACTTCGCCATGAACGGCAAGTGGTCCGCGCCCACGGCCGGCGCGTGGACCGCCATCTCGCGAGCGCCTTACCTGCGCGCGATCGCCCTGTTCGCCAAGGGCGACTGCTGGCACGGCGGCGGCCTGTTCGTCGACAACCGGACCTACTGGCTCAATGACGGCTACGGTCACAAGGTCCTCACCAGCACCACCGCGGTCGCGCGCGCTGACCCCGCGCCGTCCCTGCCCTACCGGGGCGGCGAGTGCTGGGGCGTCTACTTCAACCGACTCGTACGCGATGGCTGGACGCCGCGCCCCGATCTCTCGCCACCGGGAACCCGCTCAGAAGGCATGATGGTGTTCGAGCGCCCGCTGCCCCACGGCTGGGTGCTGCGCAAGCTGGCCCGCGCCGGCAACCCACCACCCGGCAGGAGCATCTACTTCGACGAGCACGAGCTGGTCGAGCCGGCCGCCGGCCGCGAGCTCCGCCGGCCGTCCTGGGAGTGGGCCGATGTCGACGGCGATCGGCTCGTGTGGGCCGACGCCGGCGCGCTATGGGCGGGCCGCATCACCGCGCGCTCCGGAAAGCTCGACGATCCGATCGACGGCGCGAAGCTGCTCCACGACTTCAGCGCCATGACCTTCGAGGCGATCCGGGCGCCCTACGACGATGGCGACGATGATAATGGCGGTCGCGTTGACGCTGATCACGCTGCAACAACGCCGCGGGCCTCGTCGAAGCGCAAGCTTGCCCGCGCCGCCCGCAAGCGGGCCGCGAAGAAACCCGTCCGGCCCAAGCCGCGCCAGTAGAAAGCGCTTGTTCGGTCACCCTGACGATCACAGCTTTGTACGCTACAACTAGCGCACATCAGGATCTCTGACTGCGTCCATCACAAGAGCCTTGAAGTTGCGTGGGTTGAACAAGGTGGATCCCGCAGACATCGGCGCCGAAGCAATCCTCGATGAACTCGGGGCTGATCCGCGTGTCTTCGAAGGTGTCGTGGAGCACGGAGGCACAGATCGTATCGAGCCGGACGATCTTGGCGAGATCGATCCCGACCAGCGTCGCGCGCCGGACGTGCTCGAAGTAGCGCACCGGATCGCCGTGCTCGTCGACCTCTTTGCGCGCCTGCGCACGATGCGCGTACTTCGCGAGGATGTACGCCAACTCGATCTTGCGGATGACGCTCGGCGCGAAGAACGGCCGGATGCGCTCGAAGAAGGTGTCGTGATTCTCGATCACGTGCTCGTTGTACCACCCACGACCTCGCGCCCAGACCGGAATCAGGACCTCCGCCGGGTACTTCCAAAGACCTGGAACGCACGGAGCTCGAACCGAATACTCATCATAATCAGCGAGTTGTCTCGAGGCAGTTGTCGAACGCCGGTTCGTGCTTACGGTCCAGGCACATGGCGTTGCACGACGTGGCCGGTGCCTTGCGGCGAGTGCGTGGGTGGTTGCCAGCGCGGCGCCGCGCATGGTCGGTTGGAACCACCGAGGTCGCGGACGCGCGACGGCTCGCCGATGCCGAGCGGGCGTCCGGCGGGGTGCCCGATGGCTGCGCGTGGCTCGACGAGCGTACCATCGAGGATGTCGATCTGCCGCTGGTGTTTCGCACCATCGATCGCACGGCGACGCCGACCGGCGCCCAGGCGCTGTGGCGCTGGCTCGCGGCCCCGGCGGTCCGCGCCGACGTGCTCGCCGCGCGTGAACGATCGCTCGCGCACTTCGCGGATCCCGCGCTGCGCAGCCGCCTGCGCAATACGCTCGCCGGTCAGCTCACGAGCAACGCCCCGCACCTGCCGCGGCTGCTCTGGGAGCCGGCGCCGCGCCCGCTGGGCACCGGCGGGTTCGCCCTGCTGGTCGCCGCGCTCGTCACGCTCGGCGTGCTCGCGGCGTGGTGGCCGCCGCTCGTGATCGGCTGCATCGTGCTCTTGATCGTCAACGTGCTGCTCGATGACTGGGCGAGCCTGCGGCTCGCGCACCAGGGCCACGCGCTCGAGGTGCTCGGCCAGGTGCTCGGAGCGGCCACGCGCGTGCTCGAGCGCGGCGTGGTGCGCGATGATGCGGTCGCGCGGGACCTCGCCGTGTTCGCCCGGTTTCGCAAGCGGATCGGGCTCTTGACCGTGCGCGATCCGTTCGGCCTCGCCGATCTGCTGCGCGCCGGCTTCCTGCTCCGCTTGCTGCTGCTCGGCCGGTGGATGCGCATGATCGAGCGCGAGCGCGACCGGCTGTGCCGGCTGGTGCTGTGGCTCGGCGAGCTCGACGCCGCGGCCGCGATCGCGAGCCTGCGCGCCGAGCGAGCCGACGCGCGAGCGCCGCAGCTGGCCAGCGGCACCCGGCAGATCACGGCCCGCGGGATCGTGCATCCGGCGATCGCCGGCGCGGTCGGCAACGATCTCGTGCTCGATAGCGGCCTGCTCGTGACCGGCAGCAACATGTCGGGAAAGTCGACGTTTCTTCGCACCATCGCGATCAACGCGATCTGCGCGCAGTCGATCCACACGACGTTCGGAACCTGGCACGCGAGCCTGTTTCGCGTGTTCGCGGTGATGCGGGTCGCCGATGCAACCGCCGAGGGCATGAGCACGTACGCCGTCGAGGTCGCCGCGATCGGGGCGCTCGTCGAGGCGGTCGCGAGGCGCGACCATGGGCTCCCCGCCCTGTTCGTGATCGACGAGCCGTTCCGCGGCACCAACCCGGCGCTGCGCGTCCCGATCGTGGTCTCGGTGCTCGACTACCTCGGCGAGCACGACGTCGCGATCGCGGCGACCCATGATCTCGAGGTCGCCGCCGAGGTCGATGCCCGGTTCGCGCGCGGCTACTTCGGCGAGCCCGACGACCACACCGGTCGGTTCGATCGCAAGCTGCGCCCGGGCGTCGCGCCCACGAGCAACGCGCTCGCGCTGCTCGTCCGCGCCGGGTATCCGCAGGCCATCGTCGTCGCGGTCGAGCGCCGGGTGAACGCAGCGCCGGGCAAGGCGCACGTGCCACTCACGGCGCTTCCCCGGTGACGCACGCCCCAGGGGATAACCGGGCAGTGACCATGAAGACGCGCACGTCGAGGTCACGGTCACTCGTCACACGCGGCGTCAGAGCGTCAGGGCGCCAGGGCGCCAGATCATGGCGTGGACATCACCATGACCGTGCGCTCCTGGCTGCCCACGACGACACCGCCCTTGCCGTAATGCGTATCCAGCACGCCGGGGTGTGACCGCGTCATGGTGATCGACACCGTGCAGGTGTCCGGGATGTTCTGGCCCTGGCGCTTCGCCAGCATCCCCGCCGGGATCGTCAGCGTGCCCGGATCACCCGTGATCGTGCCTTGCACGTCGCCGATGCAATCGCCGGTCGCCTTCCACGCCATCGCGTCGGCGGACGCCGAGGGCGACCACGACAGCGCCAGCGGGGCCGCGCGCGAAGCCGTCGCCGGCACCGTACCGAGCGTGAACTTCGCGGGCAGCGTCGCCACGGACGAAGGCGCGCCCGCGTCGACCGAACGGTGGAACTTGATCGTGAACGCCGCACCCTCCATGTCGGTCGAGAACTCGGCGGAATGCGACACGATGTTGCCGAGCTCGACCTGATTCATCACCTTGTCCTGCCCGCCGTACGACGCGATCAACTGGTCATCCCCCGTGAGCTCGACGAAGTTGAGGTTGTTCGGATTGTCGACGTAGAGCGTTGCCGAGATCGTGGTCGTCCCCATGCCCGTCGAGCGAGCGGATAGATCGGCATAGATGCCGGAGGTGAGCAGATCGCTCGACTCCGTCTTTGCACAACCGGACACGAGCAGCGCGAACACACAGAGCTTGGTCACCATGGATTCCCCCAAAGGCTAGTTAGTCAGCCTCAGGCTACCACCCAACACCGCTCGAGTGTCATGAGCAAACCGAGGCACCACCGACCGGCTGTGCCGCCGATCGCAGGCCCTGGCAACCAGCGTGAGCCTCCTAACGCTCTCGTCGCCGCGGCGCGGACTGCATCCGTTCGATTTGCGAATTTGTCGGATGTACGGCTCTCCACACCACGCCCACGCCACTCGATAGGGACGGCGTGCCGGGCGAAGCGCAGCCGGATGAGCCTCGCGCGCATGCGAATCGTCGGCGCGCGCTTCTATAAGCCCGCGCCGCGCCGCGCGTGGCACTCCCGTGCGTGGTATCGTCGGCGCCCGCGCGGGGTCCCCGGTGTCAGAAGACACGATGCAAACCCATACGATCGATCCGCTCGAAGCGCGGGTCGTGGCGTTCCGGCAGCAACCGGAGGCCAAGGGCTTCGCCGAGTTGCGGCAGGAGCTGCGCGAGGCCGGGCGCGGCGAGTTGCTCGCGGACGTGTGCGCGACCTGGGCGCCGCTCGAGCGCGATCCGCTGCGCGCGGCGGACGCCTGGTCGGAGGCCGGCGAGGCCATGGTCGTGCTCGGCGAGACCGAGACGGCGATCGAGTACCTGCGCACCGCGCTCGAGCTCGACCCGACCAACGACCGCGCGACCGATCGGCTGCTCGAGATCGTCGAGCCCGGGGATCCGGCGCTCGCCGCCGAGATCATCGAGCACGAGCTCGCCGCGCTCGCCGGGCTTCACGAGCCCGGGCACGAGCCGGGCCAGCGGCGGCCGGCCGGCGACAACCGCCGCAAGGCCGAGCTGATCGCGCGCCGCGCCGCGCAGCACCGCCGGGCCGCCGAGCTGTGGAACGAGCACCTCGGCCGCGTCGACCGCGCGCTGTGGCACTTCCAGCAGGCGTGGAAGCTCGAGCCGCACCGCACCGAGGCGCTCGAGGCCGCGCGCCAGCTGTATCACTCGCTCGGCGACGAGGCGATGGTCGCCAAGCTGTTCGGCGCCGAGCTCGAGGTGCTCGGCAACGACAGGTCGCCGCCCGCCGTGGCGCGCAAGGCCCATGTCCGGCTCGAGCTCGGCAAGCTCGCGCTGCGCGGCAAGGATCTCAACGCCGCGGCGAGCCACCTCGAAGAAGCCTCGCGGCTCGATCCGACGTCTCTCGAGGTCGCCGAGAAGCTCGCCGAGGTCTACGCCAGCCCCGGGTTTCGCAACGACGCCAACGACGGCATGTGGCGCCACAAGGCGAGCGAGCTGTTCGTCGCGGTCGGCCGCCGTCGCATGGCCGCGCGCGACGACCCGAGCGGCATCAACTACCTGCGCCGCGCGATCGGCATCGATCCGTACGGAACGGGCAGCTCGGTCGCGCTCGAGGAAGCGCTGTCGGAGACCTCGCAGTGGCAGGAGCTCGATCGGATCCTGCGCCACCGCAGCAGCGTGGTCCAGGACCCCGCCGAGCGCGCCGAGGTGCTGCGGCGCCGCGCCGCGCTGTATCGCAACCAGCTGCCCGATCGCGACGGGCTGATCGAGGTCCTGACCGAGCTGGTCGCCTACGAGCAGCCGGGCGAAAAGGCCGCGCGCGAGCTGCGCGAGCTCTTGCGCGAGGATCAGGAGTGGGAGGCGCTGTCGCGGCTGATGGAGGCCGAGATCAACGCGCTCGGCCAGGATCCGGCCACCCCGGCCAGCGTGCTGGTCGACGAGCTCCTCGAGCTGGCGACCGTCGCGCGCGAGCACATGGGCGACCGCGACCGCGCCGCCGAGCTCCTGCACCAGGCGCTCGAGGTCGATCCGACCCACGCCGAGGCGCTCGCCCGCTACGTCGATCACTTCCGCGAGCGCCGCGACTGGCGGGGCCTGATCGATCTCATGGAGTTCGCGCTCGACAACGTGCGCGAGGCCGGGGCCACGGGCGACGATCTGGTCCGCCGCCTCGAGGAGATCGCCCAGCTCGCCGAGCTCAGGCTCGGCGACATCCCGCGCGCGATCGACGCGTGGCAGCGGATCGCCCAGCTCGAGCCGGGTAGCCCCAAGGTCGCCGAGGCGCTGCGCCGGCTGGGCGCGCGCGCCAAGATGTGGGAGCAGCTGGTCGGAAGCCTCGAGCAGGAGGTCGCCGCGGCGCCGGGGCCGGCCCAGCGCACCAGCGTGCTGAAGAAGATGGCGCAGACCTACCGCGAGCGCCAGATCGAGCCGCGGCGCGCGATCGAGCTGTACGAGCAGATCGTCACCGAGAACCCCGCCGACGATCAGACGCTCAAGGCGCTCGCCGAGCTCTACGAGCGCGAGGGCGACGACGCGGGGCTCGCCCAGACGCTGCGCCGCATGCTCGATCTCGAGGAGCGCCGCGTCGTCGACGCGATGGCGCGCGCCGGCAAGCCGGCCGAGGCCCCCAAGGAGTGGCCGGTCGCCAAGCGCGCCGAGCGGCTCACGATGCTGCGCCGGCTCGCGATCCTGTACGAGACCCGGCTCGCCGACGTCGACGGCGTGGTCTACGCGTCGAGCGCGGTGCTCGAGCTCCTGACCGGCGATCGCGACGCGCTCGAGCGCATGGAGCGCGTGCTCGACAAGGCCGGCGATCCCAGGCTCGAGCAGACGCTCGAGTACCACGCCTCGGCGTCGACCTCGCCCGCCGAGCGCGCGAAGCTCCTCAAGCGACTCGCCAGGCTCGCCGCGGCGCGGGGCGACGACCTGGCCGCGCTCGAGCGCTGGGAGCAAACCCTGCGGGCGTCGCCGGCGGACCCCGACGCGCTCGCCGCGCTGTCGGAGCTCTACGAGGGCGCCAAGCGCTGGCCCGAGCTCGCGCAGGTGCTCGAGCGGCTCGACGGCGGTCGGCCGCTGCCCGCGCCGGGCACGCCGGAGGCCGCGCTGCGCGCGCTCGATCTCGAACGCTACGCCACCGTGCTCGATCGCGAGCTCCACGATCCGGTGCGCGCGATCCGCGCGTGGCACCGCCTGCTCGAGCTGACGCCGAAGCACCGCACCGCGCAGGGCGCGCTGGCGCGGCTGTACCGCGCCGCCTCGAAGTGGCGCGAGCTCGCCGACGTGCTCGGGATGCAGGTCGCGCTGTTCGCGGCCATGGTCGCGCCCGACGACGACGCGCGCGCCACCGCCGCCGCGATCGATCGCGCCGCGATCCTCGAGGACAAGCTCGGCGCGCCCGGCGAGGCGATCAAGGTGCTCGATCACCTGATCCACGAGCTCAACCCGAACCACCTGCCCGCGTACACCGCGCTGCGCCGGCTCCACGAGGCGCGCGGTGACTTCGACGCCGCGGTGCGCGTCGCCGAGCGCGAGATGTACCTGGCCACGGAGCCGCCGCGCAAGATCGCGCGCGGCCTCGAGATCGGCCTCATCTGCCGCGATCGGCTCGGCAACCCGACGCGCGCCCTGCAGGCGTTCCGGCGCGTCCTCGAGCTCGATCCGGCGCAAGAAGAAGCGCTCGCCGCCGCGGCCGATCTGCTCGCGCGGCTCGGGCGGTGGAAAGAGCACGTCGCGATGCTCGAGCGCATGCTCGCGCTGGTGCCTGGTCCGGATGCGGCCGACGGCCTGGACCATGCGACCACCCGGCGGGCGATCGTGCAGCGGATCGCCGCCGCGACGGCCGACCGGCTCGGCGATGCCAAGGCCGCGTTCCGGTGGTGGCGGCGCGCGCACGACGAGGCGCCCGACGAGCACACGCTCGCCGACGTCCGGCGCGCCGGGGAAGCCTACGGCCTGCCGCGCGAGCTCGCCGAGGTCCTCACCGACGAGCGCAAGCGGCTGGTCGCGCTCGGCCATGCCCACGGCACCAACCTGCCCGCCGAGCACGAGCGGTTCGTCGCGCTGTCGCGCGAGCTCGCCGATCTGCTGGAGCGCAAGCTCGACGATAAGCCCCGCGCGCTCGCCGTGTTCGCCGAGGCGCTCGCGGCCCTGCCGCGCGACGCGGGCCTGCTCGGCGAGCTCGATCGGCTGGCCGCCGAGATCGATCACCGGACCTCGTGGAAGGCGCTGCTCGATGGCTACGACCTCGCGCTCGCGGCCGCCGCGCCGCCCGATCGCGTCGAGCTCTACCTGCGGCGCGCCCGGATCCTCGAAGATCGGCTGAACGATCCCAAGGCGGCGGTCGCCGACGTGCTCGCGGCGTTCTCGTGGGCGCCAGATCGCGACGAGGCCCGCGACGACATCCGGGACGTCCTGGTCGCGCTCGCCGGCAAGGCGCGCGCGTGGACCGACGTGATCGCCGTCGACAGCGCGCTGATCGATCGGGCGCCGAGCGCGGCGCGCCGCGTCGAGCTGCTCCGGCGCAAGGCGGCCGTGATCGAGGATCAGCTCAAGGACGCGCCGCGCGCGTTCCGCACCCACCTGGTCGCGCTCCTGGTCCAGCCCGACGACGCCGACACCACCTCGCACCTGTGGCGGCTCGCGCGCGTGATCGGCAAGTACCGCGAGGTCGACCGCTCGCCGCACGCCGAGCCCGCGCCGGCGACGATCCAGGCCGAGACCGCGGTCGCCGAGGCGGTCGCCGCCTCCGGCCGCGGGGCCCCCGGGCGCCCCGCGCTCCCACGCCGCCTGCAAACCGAGCCGCTCGCCGACACCGATCTCACCCCGGCGACGCTGGCGGTCGGCGACTCGACCCAGCCGCTCGACCTCACCGAGCTCGAGATGACGACGCGCGCAGAGGGCGACAAGCGGTCGGCCAACCCGTTCGGCGCCGAGAACGCGACGATGAGCCTCTCGCCGCAGGATCT
>Ga0308175_100000255_pt1 | contig 40328 bp, 31 predicted proteins | sample PhyCR1_3_FD_203893 | JGI IMG/M metagenome (GOLD analysis project Ga0308175, IMG submission 203893) | Soil microbial communities from UC Gill Tract Community Farm, Albany, California, United States - DLSLS.C.R1 | ecosystem: Environmental > Terrestrial > Soil > Agricultural land | place: USA...
ACGGCGTGTGCCCCTTCGAAGACGATGCGCTTGCCGTCGCGAATGGCGTCGATGAGGAGCTTGCTCGTGTCGTCCACGAAGGGGGCGATGCGGCGGCCGAAGTCGCGGTAGGTCTCGAAGACGGGCCTCCAGTCGACCGGCGGGGCGTCGTAAAGGGCGGCGAACATCTTGTTGCGGTCGGTGGCGATGCGCTGGATGCGCTCGCGGAGCTTGTCCTCGTGCTGGAGGTCGGCGACGCGGATGGCGGTGGTGCGCTGCATCTTGTCGGCGTAGGTGGGGCCGATGCCGCGCTTGGTGGTGCCGATCCCGGCGGCACCGGCGGCGGACTCGCGGGCCTCGTCCTCGGCCTTGTGCCAGGGCATGACGACGTGGGTCTTGTAAGAGATGCGGAGGTTGGCGGGGGAGATGGCGACGCCCTTGGCGAGGAATTCGTCGATTTCGCGGAAGAGGGCTTCGGGGTCGAGGACGACGCCGTTGCCGATGAGGTTCATCACCTGGGGGCGGAAGATGCCGACGGGGAGGAGGTGGGTGGAGTATTTATTGGGCCCGATGCGGACGGTGTGGCCGGCGTTGGCGCCGCCGCAGTATCGGACGACGACGTCGGCGGATTCGGTGAGGAAGTCGACGATCTTGCCCTTGCCCTCGTCGCCCCACTGGAGGCCGACGACGGCGGTGTTGCCTTGCAGGAGGGGGGTCACGGGTGTTTACGCCTTTTCGTTTGCGCTGGTTTGCGCTTCGGGTTTGGATTCGGTGAACGAATCACGAAGGTATGAACGGGGTGGGGGGGTGTCAAGAAAAGCGGGCGGTGGGCGGGGAAATGCGGGTGCGGCGGGGCGGTCTGACAATTCCCGCCGAACGGCGAGCGTGGCCGGTGGCGAGAATGCCGCTGATTTGCGCGTCAACCGCGGTCGGGCCCGACGCGCGGCGGGTCGGATGTACGTGCGCAGGGAACGGGCATGTGGCGTTTGCGGCGGGGCGGGTGCTCACGCTTTGACAATGGGAGGTTCAACGAACGTTGCGAATCGGCCGGGACGATGCCGGCAGGCCACGCGCGCGCCGGGGCGGGCGGGGGTGGCGCGTGCGTGGCGTTGCTTGAAGATCGCACGGCTATGGGTCGATCCGCCGTTGGGACTGCCGGCTTGGTGAGAGAGGCGGACGGTGGCGTCCGGTAGCTTGGGCAAAGGGACTGGGCGAGTGGCTGGCGGTGATGCACGACGCCGACGCGGAGGAGCGGGTGCGGGCGGTGATCGCGCTGGACACGGTGGGGCTGGGCGACCGCCGGGCGAGGGCCGCGCTGGATGCGGCGCTGCGCGACCCGGCGGCGGAGGTGCGCGTGCAGGCGGCGTCGGTGCTGTGGGCGAAGAGCCCGCGGCGGCGTGGCGAGATTCTGGGGGTGCTCGGAGGCGTGTTCTGCGAGGAGCGGGAGGGCCGGTCCCAAGTGGACCATTGGGGAGGGTTGGGGTACCGGGGTAAGCAAAATCCGAAGATTTCCGAAGCAGTCTCATCGAGTCGTAATCTTCGTACCGTACACAGGCGTTTGTAATTGTCCCTCGTTATGGAGGCCCGCGGCTATCCCTCGCCGCGGGCCTTTTTTTGCGCAGGCCTCGGAAAATGCGGGAAATTTCGCACGTAGCGCATGAAAAAACCGCCCGGCGGGGGCGGTCTTTTCAGTGATCCGAGGACGCGATGGATGATGCCAAACGGCGGGAAGCGCCGGGAACGTGTGGGAGGGAACACCCGGCGCGGGATTCCCGCCTCGGAATATGTAGTATACCTCGCCGAACCGGACAATGGAACAACTAATTAGATCACAAATTTCCAAAATTTGACAATGGCGGTGGATGGGGCTGATTCGGGGGCGTACGGCGGCCGCGGCGAGGGCGCAACAGTGCGGGGCGGACGTTGGCGTCCGCCCCGTAGATCAGGTGGTTCAGGAGGGGTTTCTCGGCGGCGGGGTCAACGGCGGCGGGTGGCTGTGGCGGCACCGGTGGTTGCAGTCGGGGGCGCGACCTGAGTCTCGGCGGGGCCGGCGGCGGACATCCCCGTTACTGGTGGAAGGTCCGGCAGGGGCTGCTGGAGCTGGTTGAGGGTCTGACGGGCCATGCGGTCGGAGAATTCCTTGAGGGGGTTGTCGCCGCCGTTGGTTTCGGCGAGCTGGAAGCCGGATTTTTCGGCGACCAGGAGGCCGAGGAGGGTGCCGAGCAGGCCGGAGGAGGCGGCGGAGCTACCTTCGCCATTGGAGGCGCCGCCGGTGACGAACATGCGCTCGGGCACGAGGGGTTGGCTGCTCTTGGACAGGTGCTCGGCGACCAGGGCGAGCGCGTAGAGGCGCGGGTCGTTAAAGGACTGGATTTTCTGCATCAGCACGGCCGACTCGGAGAGGCCGACCTGGAGGACGCGCTGGCTTTCGCCGCGGCCGGCGAGCGTGCGCTGCTCGGCCTCTGCCTTGGCGGTGACGATGGTCTGCTCGGCCTGGCGGCGCGAGCGCTCCAGGTCGGCGTCGGCAATGACGACGGTCTGCTGCGCCTGCTTGCGCGAGCGGGCGAGGTCGGCGTCGCCTTGGTTTTCGGCGATGCGGATCTGGACCTGGGAGTTGGTCAGCTCCTGCTGCTTGGCGGCGATGGCCTGGGCCTCGTTGAGGGCCCGCTGCTTGTCGGCGGCCTCGCGCTGGCGGTCGAAGGTTTCGAGCTGCTCGATGGAGAGCTGGCGGAGGCGGAGCTGCTCGAGCAGGGTCTCGATCTTGCCGCCGGCCTCGGCGGTGTCGGGCTTGCCGACGAGCACGTCCACGCACTCGATGTCGAAGTCTTCGAAGCGCTTCTTGAGCGCCGCGCGCCCTTCGGCCTGGATGGCGTCGCGCTGGTGGAGCAGCTCGAGCATGGTGCGTTTGTGGGCGACGTCGCGGAAGTAGGCGGAAAGCATCGGGTCGAGGGTCTGGGTGATGAGTTTCTTCACGTCGCCGAAGCGCTGGATGACGCTGGGGGCCTTCTGGTAGTCGATGTGGACGACGACGGAGAGCGGGAGCATGGGTTCGTAGGCGTCCTTGGTGACGATGTCGATGGAGCGGAGGCCTTCGTCGTAGCGGTGGGACTCGGAGCGGCCGGTGATCCAGTGGAGGACGAAGTTGGTGGTGGGGACGAGGACGATCTGGCCGGCGTAGGTGTTGAAGGGGTACTTGCCGGGGCCGAGGGGTTTTTCCCAGACGCCGCGTTCGCCGCGTGCGACGCGCTCGCCGTGTCGGAAGGCGTCGCCGGAGAGGTCCTTTCCGATGGGCCCGTGGTAGGAGATGACGACGCCGACGTAGCCGATGGGGATAACGGTTTTGGGGTGGAGCTCGACGGTGGCGAACCAGCGATTGATGAAGTAGGTGCCGTCGGTGAGGGGGACGTATTGGCGGCCGCGGCGGCCGCCGCCGGCGAGGAAGGTCTCGGGGTCCTGGTAGTTGTTGTGGTAGAAGGGGTCGGTGGGGTCGTTGCCGACGGCGGGGGCGATGATCTCCCCGGGGGAGAGGGAGGGGCCGTCGTGGACGGTGATGATGCCGATGGAGTCCACGGCGATGGACTTGTCGTGGTTGAGCGGGTCGATGGCGGACATTTCCTCGCCGATGACGACGGGGTTGAAGCCGTTGATCTCGCGCAGCTCCTTCTGCCAGTTCATGATGGTCTGGAGCTCGGCTTTGCCGCCGAGGTCGAGGCGGTAGACGAAGTCCTCGGAGATGACGACGAAGGCGGCGAGGTTCATGGCGTAGACGCCTTCGCGGAGGATGGCGCGCTGGCGGCCGCGTTGGCCGATGCGGGGTCCGTCGGCGTTGGAATCGGTTTCACTGCGGCCGTCGCCCTCGCGGCGTGGGACGCGGGCCAGGCCGAGGAAGGCGCGGGCGTCCTGGAAGTTGTTGCAGTGGACGTTGTGGGCGAGGGTCTGGGTGGGCGCCAGCGGCTGTCCGTCGCGGGCGTACACGTAGGCGATCTTGCCCTGCGGGACGGTGACGAGGGGCACCTTGTGGATGCGGAACTGCCAGCGCCAGAGGCCGACGTGGATGCCGCCGCGGAGGATGTCGGCCTGGTAGCCGGCCTCGCCGTTGAGGGCGATCAGGGCGCCTTCGCGGATGGAGCCGCGGCGGGACCAGAGCTTCTCGACGATGCCGACGCGGTTGTTGGGGATGTAGCGGATGCCCAGAATTTCGCGCAGCGCGATCAGCACCACGACCAGGATGATCGGGTACAGGATGAAGGAGCCGGGGTTAACGTCGGCGAGCGTTTGCGACCATATCGGAACGGAAGCAAGAAGCACGTGTGTCATGGCGGGACCTCCATGTGGGAGCAACTACAACTTTGCAACGAATTGCGGAGATTGTACGACGTTGCGCCTCAAATTGAAGGTGAGAGCGGGCGCGCGGGGTCGCGTGTTAACCCAGCGGGGGCGGGGACTTGTGGGCGGATAGAGATTTCCTGATGGTTTATACATGCGCGGTTGATTGTTACGGCGGCAGATGGGGAGGACGCCGCGCCGCTGCGCGGCGGGCGGGTGTGCGAGGGTGTGCGAGTTTTGGAGTTGGCTAAGTTGACTTTGGGGCAAAGCGGGTTAGGTTCGGGTGGGATTCGAAAAGCGGGCATCGGTGGCACGGGAAATCGAACTAGGCGGGCGGAGTTGCCGGGCAAGGAGGCCTGGGGCTGCTCGAAGCCAGTGGGCGGTGCAGGATGCGTGGCGGCGGCGGGGCCGCTGAAAAGCGCCTTCTGGCGTTTGCAGTGACGCACAATCGGGACTTGGGCGTGGGCGAAATTGACCGCCGGGAGTGCGCCGCGCCCGCGCCGGGCGTGAAACCCTGGGGGCCCTTGGGCCGTATTAGGGCGGTGACGAATAGGCCGGTCGGATAAATCCGGCAAACGTTTATGGGCGGGGGTGTGTCGGAACGGAGTGCAACGGCGGAGCGGGCTTGACCGATGATGGGGGAGACGGGATTTGCCGGTGCGGGGGCCCTTTGAGTGGTTGGAAGGCGTATATGGCGAAAAATCCGGTCCTGGAAATTCCGCTGCACGAGGTGATGCGTCCGGAGATCGCGCTGCCGCTGCAGCACGTGCTGCAACTGTACACGGTGGGGAGCTTCCTGAGCGCGTGGCGGAATCCGAAGAACCACCGGAGCATCGAGCAGGTGTTCGACACGCCGCAGCAGGCGCGGCACGCGGTGGCGGTGTGCGCGGCGTGGCTGGGGGTGCAGCAGGGTGCGGCGGCCAAGCCGGTGCCGGGGTGGTGGGTGAAGGACGAGCAACTGCCGGCGGCGGGGGTTTGATTGGAATAACAGATAGCGAGATGGGTCGATGCGTGGGTTGCCCGCGGGTTTCGGCCCGTGGGCAAATTTTTTGACTGGTTTTGGCTTTGATTTACTCGCTGTGCGGGTGCAATCGCTGGGTGTGGACGAAGGTCACGCCGTCGCTGGTACGGAGCGTGGAGCGTTCAAGGATTTCATCCGGGCGGAGGGCGGAAGTATCGCCGGAGTCGCAGTACCAACTGTCGCGGAGCTGGAAGCCGGCCCGGTTTAGCCAGGCGTGCACTTCGCTTTCGGTAAGGGTGCGACTCTGCTCGCGGCTGAGGCGGTGACGGAGCCGCTCGAGGTCGATCGATACACACACGCTTGCATGCGAATGGGGCATGGCCGGTTTCCTACCCGGAACTACGTTGGGCAGAACTGCGTAAGGATGCGCTGACTGCGGGTCGATCCCTGACGATCGGGGGCAAGCTCGGCTACCCGAGGGACGTGCCGGAGCCTGATACGGAGTGGTCGCGCGCAGGTTCAAAAAAAAATTTTTTGGGCTGATAAATGAGGCTTCTCGGTTCAAGGGCTGTGGAGCAATCGCGAAGACGCAAGCGGGGGCTGCGGTCAACTTTGGTTCGAAGCGCCCCTGTGTGATTCGGGGTGAGCGTTTGTTGCGGTCGGAGTTGGGTTGTATTCTGATGGGGTTAGGAAACTGTTTGCTCCCTCAGTCAGGACGTAAACACCCCCCACGGACGGTTACTTACTGCGGCGGAACGACCAGCGCATGGCGGTTCAATTCGTCATCGGCCGGGCGGGGTCCGGCAAGACGTTTCGATGCTTTCGGGGCATCGTGGATGCGATGCGCGCCGAGCCGCTGGGGCCGCCGATCTACTGGGTGGTGCCGAAGCAGGGGACGTTTCAGGCGGAGCGCGAGCTGACGTGCGGGTCGGGACTGGGGGCGTTCTGCCGGTGCAGGGTGGCGTCGTTCGACCAACTCACGGCGGACGTTCTGGAGGCGGCGGGGGGGTGTGCGATTCCAGAGGTGACGCCGCTGGGGCGGCAGATGGTGATCGCGCATTTGCTCCGCACGCACGGAGACGAACTTCAGTTCTTCAAGTCGGTGGCACACCAGATCGGGCTGGCGGCGCGGTTGGATGCGACGCTGGCGGAGATCGAGCGGAACGGGCAATCGCCGGGGGACCTCCAGGCGCAGCTGGCGGAGCTTGAGACGACGGGGCCGGCGGACATCCGGTCGTCGTCGTTGTTGCCAAAGCTTAAGGATATCGCGCTGATCGCCACGGCGTACGCGGCGTACCTCGGGGACAACCGGCTCGACCCGCAGCGGCGGCTGGAGCAGGTCCTGGCCTGCGCGGAGCAGTGCGGGCTGTTCGATGGCGCGACGATTTACGTGGACGGGTTCACCGCGTTTACGGGCGCCGAGCGGCGGCTGCTGGCGGCCATTGCCAAGGCGGCGCGTCACGTGGAGGTTGCGCTGACGCTGGACCCGGGCAGCCAAACGCTGGCCGATTCGCACCACATTCCCGCGGACGATTCGCTGTTCCACCGGACCGAGGACGCGTACCGGCGGCTTTATTTCACGTTCCACGAAGCCGGGGTGACGATTGCCGATCCCGTGTTGCTGCGCGAGACGCCGCGGTTCACGAATGGCGCCCTTTTGCACGTCGAGCAGCAACTGTTTTCGGTCGGAGGCGGTTCGTCTTTTCTGGACGGTGAATCTGGCGCGTCGAACCCTGTCCTGGTCGAAGCCCCGGACGCGCGGGCGGAGGTGGACGCGGCGGCGCGGCACGTCCGCCGGCTGTTGCAAGATCATGGTTTGCGGCTGCGGGATGTGGCGGTGCTGGTCAGGGATTTGGAGCCGACGTATCACCAGCTCATCGATGCGGCGTTCCGCGAGCACGGTCTGGCGTACTTTGCGGACGTTCGGCGCACGGCGGCACATCACCCGCTGCTTCAGTTCACGCGGGCGGCGTTTACGGTGGCGGCGGGGGAGTGGCCGCACGATGCACTGATGTTGCTGGTGAAGACGGGGCTGGCGGGGCTTGGCGCGGCCGAGGCGGACCGGCTGGAGAACTATGTGCTGGTCCATCGGATTCGCGGGAGGGCGTGGGCCGCGGTCGAACCGTGGGGCTATCATCGCCGGCTGACGCTGGCGGGGGAGGAAGAAGGGGCGCCGGCGGCGGAAGCCGTTGGGGTGGGGGAGATTGATTGCCTCCGCCGGGGGCTGATCGGGCGGCTGGCGCCGTTCGTCGAGGCGGTGAGCGCGGCGGAGAAGGTTTCGTTCCGGCAAGCGATCTCGGCAATCTTTACGCTGTTCGAATCGTTCGGGGTTCGGGAGACGCTGTCGCGCTGGATGGTCGAGGCCGGCGAAGCGGGGCGGTTGGAAGAGGCGGCGGAGCACGAGCAGGTCTGGGCGGAGCTGGTGGGATTGTTCGAGCAGATGCTGGATCTGCTGGGGGATCAGCCGGTGTCGCTGGCGGACCTGATCGACACGCTGGATTCGGGGCTGGAGCGGTTTGACCTGGCCCTGACGCCGCCGACGGTGGACCAGATTCTCGTGGGGCAGGTGGATCGGACGCGCACGCCGGGGGTGAAGGCGGTAGTGCTGCTGGGGCTGAGCGAGGGGATTTTTCCAAGGGCGACGGCGGAGGATTCGATCCTGTCGGACCCGGACCGGCGGCTGTTGGCGCGGCAGCGAATCAACCTGGAAGGGGACTCGCACCGGCGGCTGCTGGACGAGGATTTCCTGGGGTATAGCGCGTTCACGCGCGCGGCGGAGCACCTGGTCGTGACGCGGCCGGTGGCGGACGAGAAGGGCAAGCCGCTGGCGCCGTCGCCGTTCTGGACGCGGCTAACGGGGCTGTTTCCGGGGGTGGGGGTGGAGCGGGTGCCGCGGGACGTGCGGGCGGCGCCGCAATTCATCTCGTCGCCGCGCCAGCTGGTGACGGGGCTGATGCGGTGGGTGCGGCGGCCGGAGGACCATTCGGGGGATTATGCGGCGCTTTACGAGCACGTTCGCGCGCATCCGTGTGACGGTTCGCCGCTGGATCGTGTTCGGTTCATGTCGTGGAAGGCGCTGCAGTACGCGAACGCCGCGACGCTGTCGCGGGAGGTCGCGGGTCGGCTGTTCCCGTCGCCGCTGGCGGCGTCGGTGGCGCAGGTTGAGACGTTTGCCACTTGCCCGTTCCGGCATTACCTGAGGTACGGGCTGGTATTGCGGGAGCGCGACGCGCACGAGCTTTCGCCGCGGGATTTGTCGGCGGTGTATCACGAGGTGCTGGAAAAGGTCGTGCGCGAGGTGGTGAAGGACCGTGTGGACCTGGCGGCGCTGGCGCCGAAGGTGGCGGAGGACTTGATCCGCAAACACGCGGCGGAGGTGGGGCGGGCGCTGCGCGGGGAGCTTCAATTGCCGACGGCGCGCAACAAGTACCTGCTGCGGCGGATCGAGAAGACGCTGGCGCAGGTGGTGGCGGCGCAGCAGTCGGCGGCGGCGCGGGGGCGGCTGCGGCCGGCGTTTGCGGAGGTGGAATTCGGCGACGGTCCGACGGCCGCGCTGCCGGCGTTCGTGGTGAAGACGCCGGCGGGGGGTGAGGTGCGGCTGTGGGGGAAGATCGACCGGGTGGACACGATCGCCGAGGAGGGGGCGGCGGCGGTGATCGATTACAAGCTCACCGGGATTCCGCTGGCGCTGGAGAACGTGTATCACGGGATTTCGCTGCAGCTTTTGACGTATTTGCTCGTGCTGGAGCAGGGGGGGGAGCAGCTGGCGGGCAGGCAGCTCACGCCGGTGGCGGCGTTTTACGTCAAGCTGCTGCGGCAGCTTGAGCAGACGAAGGACCCGGAGGGGATGCCGCGGCCGGGGGATCCCAATTATCACCTGGTGGTGAAGCCGCGGGGGATCGTGGACGAGTCGCGCGTGACGGACGTGGATGGGCGGTTGCGGCCGAGCAGCTTTTCGGACGTGGTGAACGCGTACGTGTCGAAGGACGGGTCGTTCGGGCGGCGGGGGAGCACGGACGTGGCGTCGCCGGGGGAGCTGGCGGGGTTGCTGGGGCACGTGCGGTCGAAGCTGGTTGCGCTGAGCGAGCAATTGCTTTCGGGGATGATTGACGTGGCGCCGTATCGAATTCATCGGAAGACGCCTTGTCTGAATTGCGAGTACCGGGCGGTGTGCCGATTTGATTCGGCCGCCGATCGTTACCACCACCTTCGGGCGATGAGGCGGGAGGACGTGCTGAGGGAGGTGCTGGAGAAGAATGGGTAAGCAAGGGATTCAGGACGTCAAACCGCGCCGGGCAAGCCCGGCGCCTCAATGGGGGGACGGGGATGGTTCGTCGTCCGCCGCGCACGCGTCGAAGTGGACGGAGTCGCAGCTTCGGGGCATCAGGGCGAGCGGGCATTCGCTGCTGTTGTCGGCGGCGGCGGGGTCGGGAAAGACGGCGGTGCTGGCCGAGCGGTGCGCGCACCTGGTGTGCGAGGCCGAACCGCCGTGCGACGTGGACAACCTGCTGGTGGTGACGTTTACGGATGCGGCGGCGGCGGAGATGCGGTCGCGGATCGAGCGGTCGCTGCGGAAGCGGCTCGCCGGGTCGGCCGGGGCGCGGGCGCAGCGGTTGTCGGGGCAACTCACGGCGCTTCGGCGGGCGAACATCTCGACGCTGCACTCGTTCTGCTCGCGGCTGCTGCGGCAGCACTTTCATCTCGTGGGGCTGGATCCGAATTTCACGGTAATGGATGCGGACGAGGCGCAGCTCCTTCGCGGCGAGGTCGCCCGGCGGCTCTTTGGCGACCGGTACGAGACGGACGAATCGGGGGAGTTTCAGCGGTTCGTCGATACGTTTGGCGACGGGAATGACGAGCCGCTGATTTGCCGGGTGGTCGAGACGCACGAGCTGCTGAGCAGCCTGGTGAACCCGCTCGACTGGTTGAACCGGGCGAAGGACCGAATCGCGGAGGGGGCGAAGCTGCCGCTGGAACAGTCGGAGCTGGGGGCGGCGCTGCTGGGAATGATCCGTGGGCGGCTGGAGGGGCTGGTCCAATCGGCGAACGCTGCCGTTGGGACGATCCAGCGGCTGGGGCGCGCCTTCGACAAGTACCTTGTGCAGTTGAACGACGTCCTCGCGACACTGGCGCACTGCGAACGCCTTCTGGAGGAAGACGGGCTCGACGCGCTGCGGGAGGAGGTCGTCGTTCAGTGGCCGCCGCTGCCGTCGATTTCGAATTCCGTGCCGAACAAGGCGGTCGCGTTTGGGGCGATCAGCGCCGTCAAGGACGAGCTGAAGAAGACCGGCCCGCTGTGGGACTTGCTGCGGTTTTCGGAGGAGGAACTGCGGGACGGGCTGCGCGCGACGCTGCCGCACGCCGGCGCGTTCCTCTCGCTGGTACTGGATTTCTCGAAAGCTTACGCGGCGGAGAAGTCGCGGCAGCGGGCGCTGGATTTCGCGGACCTGGAGCGGTTCGCGCTGAAAGTATTGCGCGACTCCAAGGCGGGGGACGCGGGGCGGTTGTGCCCTTCGGCGGCGGCGCGGTTTTATCACAACCAGTTCCACCACGTGCTGGTGGACGAGTACCAGGACATCAACGAGGTGCAGGACGCGATCCTGCACCTGGTCAGCCGGGAGTGCCTGACGGGCGGCAAAGGCCCCGGGCGAGGCGGGGCGAACCTGTTCGCGGTCGGCGACGTGAAGCAGTCGATCTACCGGTTCCGGTTGGCCGATCCGACGCGGTTCCTCGAGCGGTTGGCGCGATTCGCCGACGGGCCGGCGAAGTCGGGCGGTGAGGTCGTGCACCTGCGGCAGAACTTTCGCTCGCGCGGGCAATTGCTGGAGGCGATCAATGGCGTCTTCGAGCGGCTGATGACGAAGGAGGCGGCGGACCTGGCGTACGACGCGTCGCAGCGGCTGCAAGCCGGTTTGGAATTCCCCGGGGCGGCGGCCGACACGTTCGCGGGCGGCCCGATCGAGCTGCACGTGTTGCCGTCGGAGGCGGGCGGGGCGGGCGGGGAAGGGGAATCGGAAGGCGCCGGGGACCCAGACCGATCGGAGGTCGAGGCGACGCTCCTCGCCCGTCGAATCCGCCAGATGATGGGGCTCGACGGTTCGCCGCGGATGCGGGTGACGGAGAAGGATGCGGCGGGCGGCTGGACGACGCGGCCGCTGCGTTACGGCGATATGGTCATCCTGCTGCGGGCGCTGCAGTTCAAGGCGGACCAGTTCGCCGACACACTGCGGCGGCACGGGATTCCGACGCACAGCGAAGGCGGCACGGGATTTTTCGATTCGCCGGAAATCCGAGACGTGCTCGCGCTGCTTCAGGTACTGGACAACGCGCGCCAGGACGTTCCGCTGGCGGCGGTGCTGCGGAGCCCGCTGGCCAACCTCCCGGAAGCCGAGGACAACCTTGCGCGCATCCGGCTGGCTTCGGATGCGGCGGTTCCGTTTCATGAAGCCGTGTTTCGGTACGTCGCGGAGAAGGACGATGCGCTGGCGGCGCATCTGCGGGATTTTCTCGCACGCGTCGCGCATTGGCGCGACCTCGCGCACAAACGGCCGCTGGCGGAGGTGCTCTGGACCATTTACGACGCCACCGGCTATCTCGCCTACTGCGCCGGCCTGGAAGACGGGGAGCAGCGGGTGGCCAACCTGCTGTACCTGCACCAGCGGGCGACGCAGTTCGGCACGTTTCTCAAGCAGGGGCTGTACCGGTTTTTGCGGTTTCTGGAACAGCTTCGGGCGGAGCGGGACTTGGCGCGTCCGTCTCCGGCGACGGCGGCGGACGACGTCGTGCGGATCATGTCGGTGCACCGGTCGAAGGGGCTGGAGTTCCCGGTGGTGTTGCTGCCGGACCTGGGGAAGCGGGTCAACTTGCAGGACTGCGCCGGGCCGATACTGACCGATCGCACGACGTACCTGGGGATGAGCGTGCCGGACGAGGAGCGGCGGTGCCGGTACCCGTCGCTGGCGTCGCTGCTGGTGCAGCAGCGATTGCGGCAGCAAACGCTGGCGGAGGAGCTGCGGTTGCTCTACGTGGCGATGACGCGGGCGAAGGAGCACCTGGTGCTCGTCGGGACGTGCGACGCGGAGGCGCCGGAGCGGTGGCAGACGCTTTTTTCGTCGCACGCCGGCCCGCTGCCGGCGGAGGTGATCCTGTCGGCCAAGTGCCCGCTGGAATGGCTTGGGGCCGTGGCGGCGTGCTGCGCGGCGTCGGAGCCGATCCGCATCGCCCGCCACACGGCGGAGGAAGTTGCGTCGTGGGAGGCGGCGGAGCAATCGCGGCCGAAGTTGTCGGCCGAGGCGATGACGATGGCCGGGCTTAGGCCGCTGGACGCGAAGCCGGCGCCGAGCGCGGTTGCGGACGAGATCGTTCGGCGCCTTTCGTTTGCATACCCGCACTCGCGGTTCACCGGATTGGCGGCCGTCAAAGCGATGACGACCGAGGGATCGCCGGCGGCGAGGACGGTAGCGCTGCCGCTGCCGAGGTCATTGGCGAGCGGCGTCGCGCCCACGGCGGCGGATCGCGGAACGATCACGCACGTGGCGCTGCGGCACCTGGACTTTTCCCGCCCCTGCACTCCCGGCGACGTGCGCGCGCAGGTGGACGAGCTGATCGCCCGGCGGTTTCTTACCGCCGCCGAGGCCGCGGTCGTTGACGTTGGCGCCGTTGAGTGGTTGCTGGGGACGGACGTGGGCGAACTTTTGAGGACCCACGCCGAATTGCTGCGGCGCGAGGTGCCGGTGTACCTTGCGTCGGCGGCGCCGGACCTGCCGAACGCTACGGCGCTGGACCAGGTGATGCTCCGGGGGCGGGTGGACGTGCTCGTGCCCACGCCTGCCGGCGTGGTCCTGATCGATTACAAGACGGACGACCTCGCCGCCGCCGAAGTGCCGTCGCGCGCGGCGGCGTATTTGCCGCACTTATCTTTGTATGGGCGGGCGATCACGACGATGACCGGCCAGCGGTTGCTGCGGGCGCATCTGGTGTTCCTGTCGGCGAGGGTGATTCATGCGACTTCGTAGATTATTGCCGATTGCCACAAGTTGTGGCGCCGTAGCAGCTTATCGTTAAGCCTATAGGCCAATGAAGTCTGAGCGAGACGGCGCTTGCTTGCGTGAATGCCGCAGGTTAACGTAACGTTCACAAGAGTCCAATCTCTTCCGGGCGCCGGCAGGCCAATTCCGCTCCCGGATCCATTCTCGCCGGGAGACGTCGAAGCGAAAAACGTCGTTCAATTTGACGAGGTACCTCGAATTCAGGAGCGCGCCATGACTTCGGTCGCCATTCGTGAAATCGATTGCATGCTTCCGCGTGTGCGCCGCCGCGGCTTTACCCTGGTTGAGCTGCTGGTTGTGATCGGCATTATTGCGTTGCTGATCTCGATCCTGCTGCCGACACTCAGCAAGGCCCGCAATGCGGCCAAGAGTACGGCGTGCCTGTCGAATTTGCGGCAGATGGGGCAGGGGTTCGCCATTTATACGGCGGAGAACAAGGGGCGGCTGCTGGAATACATCTGGTTTACCAGCGCGGACCCGGACATTGCCTGGAACTCCTACTGGATCGGCATCCTTAACTCGTACAAAGTGAAGAACGGCGCCATCATCTGCCCGGCCACGACCGACCCTATACCGTACAACGCGAACAAGGGGTTTGGCTCGGCGTTCAACCAGTGGTCGGGGCAGTTTCAGACGGTCGGGACGGCGGTGCTGCACGACAAGGCCACCTGGCGGGTGGGCAGCTACGGGTTCAACCGGTACACGACGGCCAACGGCGGATGGGGGCCCAACGTGGCGGTGGCGTCGCGACTGAAGCCCTCGCAGGACATCCCGCTGTTCATGGATGCGACGTGGGTGGACTTTCACCCGCTCAACGGGTCGCCGACCGCCCAGCCGATCCCGCCGCCGGACCTGACCGGCTCGGGCATGCTGGACCCCAACGCGACCAAGCAGGACCACGAGCACTGGCGATTCCTGATCGCCCGCCACGGCAAGGCGATCAACGTCTGCTTCGTTGACGGGCACTGCGCGACGGTGCCGCTGAATGAAACCTACATGATGCGGTGGAAGCAGGACTGGGTGCCGTACCTGCTGACGAACCTGCCGGGGCATTGATCGGCGGGCCGCGCGGACTACTGTCGCGTGATGAAGATGCGCAATTCGCACCGCTGGCCGCCGCGGCGGGGGACGGCGAGGTACAGAGACCCGGTGCGCGGTACGAACAGGGAAGTCCGCGCGCCGGGCGCGGTGGGAAGCGTGCCGGCGGTGCGGTAGGTGCCGGGGTCTTGCTGCTCGATGACGCTGACGCAGCCTTCGCCGCCGGAGACGTAGATGCGGCGGAGGGCGGCGTCGTAGAAGAGGTCGTCGGCGTCCCCGCAGCAGTCGAGGCTCGTTACGCGCTTGCCCGTTTCGGTGTCGAGGGCGAGGAGTTTGGCGGGTTTTCGGCAGCCGATGAAGAGCCGGTGGTGGGGCTCGTCCAAGGCCATGGGGAAGTTGGCGGCCGCGGTCTCGATCGGCCACTTGTCGATGACGGAACGTTTTTCGCGATCCAGGACGGCGACGTGTTTGGCGTCGGGGACGTTGACGAAGATGCGCTTGCCGCCGGGCTCCAATTGGAATGACTCGGGGTGGGCGGACAACTTGATGTCCGCGAGCTTGCGCGGGGCGAGCGGGTCGATGACGGCCAGCGCGCCGTCGCCGTAGCCGACGTACACGAGCTTGGCTTCGGCGTCGTAGCGGACGTTGTCGGCGTCGTCGAGATCGTCCACTTGCCCCAGCGGCTTCAGCTGGCGGTCGTAGACGCGCACCGTGCCGTCGTCGCCGCTGGCGACCACGAGCCGGCCGGAATCGGGCAGGAACGCCACGCCCTGCGGCTTTCTTAGTCCCGTAATTCGCGCGACCTGCTTTCTCGCGTTCGTGTCGATGATTTCGACGGTGTTGTTGCCGAGGGCGGCGAGGAAGAGGCGGCCGCCGACGGGGTCAACGGCCATGTGGTCGATCCTGCCCGCGACGCCTTCGAGGGGGATGACGCCGGCGGGGATCAGGGCGGCGGGCGGGTCGGGCGCGGCGCAGCACGTCACTGAAATCGCGAAGACGCAAGCGATGGTCGAAGGCGGCATCACGCGGGGTCCGTGGCGGCGCGCGCTAACGGGCCCGGGGGCCGCGCGCCGGCGGTAAACGACGCGACGGAACGGAAGGCGGAAGAAGGATGGGCGGGTTTTCATGATTGACCTCCGCAAAGGTCGGGGGTGGGCGGGGCGAGGGTGGTCATTTCTTCTGTATGAGATACGCGCCGAGGACGAGCAGCGCGCAGCCGAGGATCCGCCGGAAGCCGGCCGACACCTGGGGCACGTTGAGCCAGCCGAAGTGGTCGATGACGACCGACGCGGTGAGCTGGCCGAGGATGGTCATGGCGATGACGGTCGCGGCGTTGTTGTGCGGCAACGCGATAATGGCGACGACCACCGACAGGACGCCGCTGAGGCCTCCCACCCAGGCCCACCAGGGCGCGGCGGTGGCGCCGGACAGCCGGCCGCGGCCGCCGGGCACGCCGAAAATCTGCAGCAACAGCAGCGCGGAGACGCCGACCAGGAAGGAGAGCATCGCCGCCATCACCGGGGAGCCGACGGCCTCCCTGAGCCTCGTATTGGCCGCCACCTGCACCGGCTGGAGCGTGCCCGCGAGGACGACCAGGGCCAGGATCAAGTACTTACTCAACGCCACCTCCTGCCGGGGGAGCCGCCTGGGGGTTGCCGCGGACGATCATTGACAAACCCGGTAATGAAATGGTCATCCCCTCCGTCTCCTGCCCCGCTTGCAACCGTGGCTGCATGATAGGGCCGCCGTCGCGGCGCGGTCCACGTGCAATCGCATCCGTTCCGCACGGTCGGCGCCATATACCCCCGGCGCGGGGGGATGTAGAATCACGCCGCCTCGTTGGTCCGCAAAAGAGAAGGAGAAATCATGCCGAAGGATTGTTGTCCGCTGGCCCGAAACTTCCGCACCATCCTCGTGCTCGCCGCGGCGGGCCTGATCGCCGGGTCGGCGGCGGTGTTCGTCGGCCGTGCCGCCGGTCAGGAGGGGCAGAAGTCCGGTCAGTCCGAAGCGCCGAAGAAGAAGAAAAAGGGGAAGAAAGCAGCGGGCGGCGAGGAGCGGATCCCCGGCAGCCCGTGGCTGGTGCACGACATGAACCGGCCGCGGCCGGCGGTCATTACGCCGGGCACGGCCTCCACGGCGGAGCAGCCCGGCCAGGCGCCGTCGGACGCGGTGGTCCTGTTCGACGGGAAGGACACGTCGCGGTGGACGGCCCAGGACGGCAGTCCCTGCCCGTGGACGGTCGAGAACGGCGCGATGACCGCCGCCAAGTCCAGCATCCACACGAAGGAATCGTTCGGCGACGTGCAACTGCACCTTGAATGGGCCGAGCCTTCGGAAGTGAAAGGCGATTCGCAGGGGCGCGGGAACAGCGGCGTGCTGTTCATGGACGGGCGGTACGAGTGCCAGGTGCTGGACTCGTACAACAACGACACGTACGCCGACGGCCAGTGCAGCGCGATTTACGGGCAGAACCCGCCGATGGTGAACTGCTGCCGCCCGCCGGGACAGTGGCAGACGTACGACATCGTGTTCCACGCGCCCAAGTTCGAGGGCGAGAAGGTCGTATCGCCGGCGACGTTCACCGTCTTCCAGAACGGGGTGCTGACGCAGGACCATTGGGTGGTCAAGGGCAGCACGTTTCATGGGCGGGTGCCGGAGTATTCGCCGCACGAACCGAAGCTGCCGCTGCAACTGCAATTCCACAATAATCCGGTGCGGTATCGGAATATCTGGATTCGGCCGCTGGAGAAGTATGAAGCGGCGGAGGCGCAAAACACGCAGACGAAGTAATGGAAAGCGTTGGGGCTTTTTATCGCGACAGCGACTCGTAATCCCCCGGCGTGTCCACGTCCACGGCGGCGGCGGGACACGGGACGTACTCCGCGTCATGGGCGTATTTGGTGATGACCTTCTTTGCGCCCTCGGCGCCGGACAGTTGCTCGAGGTCCGGCCAGTATTTCGCGGCGAAGAGGACCGGGGGTCCTACGTTGCCGCCGCCGTAGTCGCAGGCGACGACGCCCCAGCTTTCCATCCGGTACGGCCGCACGACGTCGCGGATGACCTGCGGCGTGACCAGCGGCTGGTCGCACAGCATCAGCACGGCGGCGCCGACGTCCCGGCCGATTACAGCCTTGGTGCCGCGCGCGATGGAGCCGCCCATCCCGTCGGACCATTTTTGGTTCTCTACGATCGTGACGGGCAGGCCTTGCAGTTCGGCAGTCACTTCCGGTGCGCCGGCGCCGACGACTACGACCACCGGCCCCTGGATGACGTTGGCGCAGAGCCGGGCGGCCTCGATTGCCGTCTCGGCGGCGTGGCGGACGAGGCTCTTGCCGCGGTAGGGCATCAACTGTTTGAGGCGGGCCATGCGGCGCGCCTGGCCGGCGGCGAGGACGATGATGGCCACGTCCACCGCCGCCATTATTGCCCCGCTTCGCAGGCGGCCGGACGCCGCGCGGGTTGACCGACGGCCGGCGCGGGCTCGGGTTGGGGGCGCAGGTGGATCGGACCTTCGCGGCGGCTCAACTTTCCGCCCTTGCGCCGCGCCATGACCGCCAGGACCTCCGCGGCGACGGCGACGGCGATTTCCTCCGGCATCTCGGCCCCGACGTCCAGGCCGATCGGGCCGTGGACGCGATTCCCGCCGGCCGGTGCGTCCTTTTCCAATTCCGCCAGCAGCCTGCGCGTTCTCTGGCGCGACCCGAGGACGCCGAGGTAACCCAGGCGCATCGGCCGCACGGCCCGCAGGACGTCGAGGTCCTGGAGGTAGTTGTGGGTCATCAGGACGACGGCGGTTCGGCGGTCGCCGGCGAGCCATTGGCCGGCATCCTCCGCCGGGGCGGTGATCACCTCGTCGGCCAGGGGGAACCTGGTCGGGCCTGCCCGCCGGTCGCACACCAGGACCTTCCAACCCAATTCGTTCCCCACCCTCACCAGGGGGGCGGCCGACGCATCGGACCCGAACACGACGAGGCGCACCGCCGGCTTGACGAGCTCGACGAAGACCTCGGCGCGGGTGCCGCCGGCCTCGATCAGGTGGACCTGCGACTTGCCCGCGCGCCTCACGCGGCGCGCGGCGGCGGCGACCTGAGGCACCAGCGCCGCCGCAATCGGCCCCTCGGCGCGGAATTGCTTGCCGCGGACCAGGACGCGCGTGCCGACGGCCGCGCCGTCGCCGTCGGCCGCGAACACGGTTGCGACGACGCCGGCGCGGCGGCCGTCGGTGCATTCGCGGATGAATTGAAGGTAGGTCTCGCTGCCAGTTACGCGCTCGAGCATCACGGTTACGACGCCGCGGCAGCCCAGGCCGTAGCCCCACGGGGATTCGTCCTCCAGCCCTTCGTAGGTGACGATCACGGGTGGGGCTGCGGGATTCACGTCGCCGGCGCGGCGGCAAATCTCCGCCTCCAGGCACCCGCCGGTGATGGTCCCGACGCGCCGTCCGTCGCCGAGCACCAGCAGCCGAGCCCCGGGCCGCCGGTAGGAGGAGCCCTCGACCTTCACCAGCGTGGCCAACACGGCCCGCGAATTCTCCCGATCCAGTGCGGCGAAGATCTCTGTAAGCTCTTTCACGGGGCTCCGGGCCTTTCTTTGCGAACGGGTGATTCTACCCCCGGAGGTTCAAAAACACCTCAACCGTCGGGCGCACCGGGAGCGGGCTGTGCCGTGCCGCATCGTCCCTAAACAGAACCTGTCCCCCCAAGGTATGATGGGTGCAGTCGCCCCCGGGGCAACCGCCCCGCGCCCCCGCCGTGCGCTACGCGCGAATAGACAGGGGGGCCGCAGGGTTCTTATCCTATGGCGACGGAGATTGCAGGAGCGGCATTTCCGGCCCCGCGGCGCCGGGCAGTAGCGACGGACACCACCCCATGGACCGACAGACATCCCTCAGCGCCGACCGCGTCATCGAGACGTTCCAGACGGCCACCGAGGAAAACCAGCTCTCCTCGATACGCGACCAGCAGGTCATCAACCTTCCGGAGGAAGGCGAAGTCTGGATGACCGGGGACCTGCACGACCACCGCCGCAATTTCACGAAGCTCGTCGCCGCCGCAGACCTGGGGAATAATCCGCGGCGGCACGTAATTCTGCACGAGCTGATTCACGGGGACCACTGGGACGCCAACGGGGCGGAGGGGTCGTGGCGCATCCTTTACGAGGCCGCCGAGTTGAAATGCGAGCACCCGGAGCAGGTACACTTCCTGCTGGCCAACCACGACCTGGCGCAGATTCACGGGGAGGGGATCATGAAAGCGGGGTTGTCGGTGTGCGAGGCGTTCAATGCCGGCGTGAAGCGGGATTTCGGCAACGAGAAAAGCGGGGTGCAGGTGGCGATCACCGAGTTCCTGCTGTCGCTGCCGCTGGCCGTGCGGGCGCCCAACGGGCTGTTTTTCTGCCACTCGATGCCGACGGACGAGCAAATCAAGACGTTCGACTATACGGTGTTCAACCGGCCGCTGACCGGGGCGGATTACAAGCGGCGGACGGGGCCGGTGTACCAGCTCATCTGGGGGCGGAACATCACGCCGGCGGGGGCGTCGGAATTCGCGGATGCGATGGGGGCGAGCATCATCGTCACGGGTCACCAGCCGCAGGACATGGGGTATGCGATCAACGGCGACCGGCACATCATTCTGGCGTCGGACCACAACCAGGGGGTGTTTTTGCCGCTGAATCTGAGCGAGACGTACGACATGCCGAAGATCGCGGCGAGCCTGAAACGGTACATCGCGATGAACGTCTGAGCGCGCGAAGGGGCCCGGCCGGATGGACAATCGCGGCGCGGAGGTCTAAAACGGCGCGCCATGAAGAGCCGCGCTCGCCTTTCAATCTTCCTTTCGCTTGCGGTTACTATCACGATCACAGCCGCCGACTCGCCGCCGTCGTCGTCTGCCGGTTCGGCCAGGCTTGCGGCGATCCCGGAGGCGCTTGAGCCGTTCATCGACGGCCACGAGATTTCCGGGGCCGTCACGCTCGTTGCCGACCACGCGCACGTGCTGGAGCTGGGCGCGATCGGCAAGGCGGACCTGGCCGACTCGCGGCCGATGCGGGACGACACGATTTTCTGCATCGCGTCGATGACCAAGCCCGTGACGGCCGCCGCGATCCTGATGCTACGGGACGAGGGGAAGCTCTCGATCGACGACCCGGTTTCGAAGTACTGCCCGGAATTGGGGGGCCTGAAGACCAGGGATGGTAAGGCGGCCGTGGTTACGATCCGGCACTGCCTCACGCACACTTCGGGCATGGACGAGCCTTCGCCGCAGCAGGCCCGCGCCGCGAAGAACCTGGCCGAGCTGATCCCGCACTTTGCCGAGAAGCCGCTGCTGTTCGCGCCCGGGTCCCAGTGGAAGTACTGCCAATCCGCGATCAACACGCTCGGCCGGGTCGTTGAAGTTGCGTCGGGCCAGTCGTTGCCCGACTTTCTTGAGCAGCGGTTGTTCAAGCCGCTGGACATGAAAGATACGACGTTTTACCCCTCGCCGGCGCAGATCGAGCGCCTCGCGATCAACTACAAGAAGACTGGGGACAAGCTCGAAGCGGTGGCGGTCGGGCTGCTCGGAGGCCATCCCATATCTGACCGCGACCGCTACCCGGCCGCTAACGGCGGGCTGTTTTCGACGGCGCCGGACTACGGCCGCTTCTGCCGGATGCTGCTCAACAAGGGCACCTTCGAAGGCAAGCAGTACCTCAAGGTGCGGACCGTCGAGCAGATGTCCACGATCCAAACGGGCGAGCTCAAGACGGGTTTCACCCCCGGTAACGGCTGGGGGCTGGGCGTTTGCGTCGTTCGCGAGCCACAGGGCGTGACGGAAATGCTCTCGCCGGGCACGTTCGGCCACGGCGGCGCGTACGGCACGCAGGCGTGGATCGACCCGAAGCGCGACCGCGTGTACGTGCTGATGGTCCAGCGGGCGAACTTCCCGAACTCCGACGCATCGGACGTGCGCAAAGCCTTTCAACAGGCGGCCGCTCCGAAGTAGAATCGTCGTCCGTCCGGCACCCATTCAATTCAGGACCATCCAGGAAGGAAGACTGCCCATGCGAAACGCGCTGGCCACATCGTTGATCGCCGCCGCTCTGTTTTGCGCCCCGGTCGCCGTTGCCCACGATCCCGACAACCCCGCGGGCCCGCCGCTGCGCGAGCCGCGGCACCTGAGCGAGTGCGTCCGCACGGGGGAGGGGCCGAACACGTACGAATCGGTGCCGAACTGGTGCCAGATGCCGCCCGGCCGCGAGACGCTCGGCCCCTGCCACGGGGGGATCGTCGTGGATAAGGCCGGCAACATCTACTTCAGCCTCGACAACACCCAAAAAGGCGAGCCGCCGCGCAAGTGGGGGATCGTCGTCTATTCGCCGGAGGGGAAGTTCCTCCGCGGCTTCGGCGGGAAGGAATTCGCCGGCTGCCACGGGCTGTGCATCAACGAGGAAGGCGGTGAGCAGTTCATCTATGCGGCCCACCTCGCCGGCGCGCAGGCGGTGAAGTTCAAGCTCGACGGCACGGTCGTCTGGACCATTCCCTACGAGGCGATCGCCAAATCCGGGAAGTACCAGCAGAAGTCGCAGCTCAAGCCGACGGCGATCGCCGTCGGGCCCAACGGGGACGTGTATATCGCCGACGGGTACGGGCAGAACTGGATTCACCAGTTCGACAAGGACCAGAAATACATCCGCAGCTTCGGGGGCAAGGGCAAGGAGCCGGGGCAGTTCATGACCTGCCACGGGCTGGCGCTGGACACCCGCGGGGAAAAGCCGCTGCTGCTCGTCTGCGACCGCGAAAACCGGCGGCTCCAGCACTTTGACCTCGACGGCAACTTTGTCAAAGTCATTACCACGGACCTGCACCGGCCGTGCTCCGTGTCATTCCGCGGCGACCGCGTCGCGGTCGCCGAACTGGAGGGGCGCGTCGCGATCATCGACGGGGCGAACAAGGTCGTCTCCACGCTCGGCGAGCAGCCCGACCCTAAGAAGCGCGCGACCAACAAGGTGCCTGCCAGCGAGTTCCAGGAGGGTGTATTCACCGCCCCGCATGGCATTTCCTACGACAAGGACGGCAACCTGTACGTCATGGACTGGAACCTCACCGGGCGCGTCAGCAAGTTCGACCTTGTGAAGTAAGGATCCCAGATGATTCGATCACGAATTGCCTTGGCCTGTGCACTGGCGCTCGGCTGGCTGTCGGGCGTCGCCGCCGCCGAGCCCGCGGGTCGGCGCCTGCCCAACATTGTCTTCTTCCTTGCCGACGACCTGGGGTTCGGCGAGGTGGGCTACAACGGGCAGAAGCTGATTCAGACGCCCAACATCGACAAGCTCGCGGGCGAGGGCATGCGGCTGAACAACATGTATGCCGGGTGCACCGTCTGCGCGCCGTCGCGGTGCGTGTTGATGACCGGGCTGCACACCGGCCACTGCTTCATCCGCGGCAACGCGAACCTGGCGCTGCGGCCGGGTGACGTGACGGTGGCGGAGTTTCTAAAGCAGCACGGTTACGCCACGGCGATCACGGGCAAATGGGGCCTGGGGATGGAGCACACGACGGGGTCGCCGCCGAAGCAGGGGTACGACCTTTCCTACGGCTACTACAGCCAAACGCACGCCCACAATTACTGGCCGGAATTTCTGATGCGCCTGGAAGACCGGGTGCCGCTGCGCAACGTCGTCGGCGACGAATGGAAGGACCGCCGGGACGGGGCCGGCGTGGCGGTGAAGAAGGTGGACTACAGCGACGACTTCATCATGAACGAGGCGCTGACGTGGGTCCGTAACCACGTCGAGCAGCACAGGGAGCAGCCGTTCTTTCTGTACCTGGCCAACACGCTGCCGCACGCGAACAACGAGGCCAACAAGGCGATCCACGACGGCAACGAGGTACCGGATTTCGGCATCTACAAGGACAAGCCGTGGAAGAAGCAGAACATCGGCCACGCGGCGATGATCGCGCGGCTGGACGACGACCTGGGCAAGGTGATGGCGCTGCTGAAGGAGAAGGGGCTCGACGGGAACACGCTGGTGATTTTCAGTTCGGACAACGGCCCGCACCGCGAGGCCGGGAATGAGCCGGAGTTTTTCAAATCCGCGGGCCCGTATCGCGGGATCAAGCGCGACCTGACCGACGGCGGCATTCACGAGCCGTCGATCGCGCGGTGGACGGGAAAGATCCAGCCGGGTAGCAGCACCGATCACGTGATGTACTTCGGCGATTTTTTCGCGACGGCGGCAGAGCTGATTGGCGCCGAGGCGCCGGCGAAGCTGGACAGCATCAGCTTCCTGCCCTCGATCCTCGGCAAGAGCGGGCAGAAGGAGCACGAGTATCTGTACTGGGAATTCCACGAAGGCGGGTTCAAACAGGCGGTGCGGGCCGGCGACTGGAAGGCCATCCGCTTTCCCAACGGGCATACGGAGCTGTACGACCTGCCCAACGACCTGCACGAGGACCATGACCTGGCGAAGGAAAAGCCTGACGTGGTGAAGAAGATGCAGGGGTACATGGACCAGTCGCACGTGGAAGCGCCGGAATGGCCGACGACGGGAGTCAAACAGGCCAAGGGCAAGCGGAACAAGGGGAAGAAGACCGCCGAGTAGCACGGGCTGCCGGCCGTGTCTCTTCCTCGCGTTGCATCCATTTCAGTGCAGCGAAAATCCGCCTACAACGACCAAAGCGATAACCATCAAGAGACATGACATCCCGCTAAAGGCCAAACCCGTGACTGCCAACGGCATCCCGCGCAGCCGTCCCGGCGAATGCCGAATGTGCGTGATCGCCAGCGCGGATAGATAAAGGCTCACCAAAGGCGGCCCAAACACTCCCAACAATCCGAATTCTCGCGTGATGCCCTCGGGCACTATGACATTCAAAATGCACGGCAATGTCAGCACACCACTGACCATCGCCACCAGCGCCATCGCGCTAATCCGCGGCCGCAGGTCCGCCCGCGCCTTCGGCCGTGCGTAGTCCAAAACTGGTCTGGGGTTCTCACCCACAGTTCACATCATACTGCGCGGTGCGGATACGATCGCCAGGCCGCTGCTGTGAACGGCGTCCTTTCTAACCCCTAACCCTAACCCTTTTTCTTCCCCTTCCTCCCCGGCTGCGTCGCGGCTCGGCGGGTGGTGGGTGGCGGCTTCCAATTGGGGTCGTAATTCGGGTTCGGCGTCGTCATCTGCGCCCCGACCGACTCCCGCCACGCGTGCAGCTTCTGTCGGAGCTCGTTGGCCAGATCCGGCTTCGCCGCCGCGCGGTTGGTCATCTCGCCGATGTCGTCCTTGACGTTGTACAGCTCGAGGTGGTTGTCCTCGTAGAACTCGATGAGTTTCCAGTCACCGGAGCGGACGACGCCCCCGGGGTGGCCGCCCTGGTTGGCGTAGTGGGGGTAGTGCCAGAACAGGTCGCGGGGCGGGATCGGGCCGGTGCCTTGCAGGAGCGGAAGCAGGCTCACGCCGTCGAGCACGCGACCCGAATCGACGTTGACGCCGCACGCCTGGAGGATGGTGGGAAAGTAGTCGGTACTGATTACCCGCTCGTGCGACAGGCGCCCGGGCTGAACGACGCCGGGCCAGCGGACGATCAGCGGCTCGCGGATGCCGCCTTCGTAGAGGTATCCCTTGCCGGCGCGGAGTGGCGCGTTGGAGGTGGCCGGAGTGTTCGCCCCTTCCTTGACCGACAGCCCGCCGTTGTCGCTGGTGAAGATCACCAGCGTTTCGCCGGAGAGTTTCAGCTCGTCCAGCTTCTTGAGGATGCGGCCGACGCCTTCGTCGAGGCTCTGGATCATCGCGGCGTAGATCGGGTTGTGCTGCGGATTGGCCGGGTCGGCCAGTTTGCGGTACTTCTCGATCATCGCCTCCTTCGCGCCCAGCGGAATGTGCACCGCGTAATGGGGCAGGTAGAGGAAAAATCGGCGGTCCTTGTTCTGCTCGATGAAATTGATCGCCTCGTCGGTGAGGCGGTCGGTGAGGTACTCCCCCTCCGGGCCGTCCGGCAGCTTGGGGTTCATGTACGGCGAGAAGTACGACCGCGGGCTGCCGGCCGTCCACCCGCCGACGTTCACGTCGAAGCCCTGCTCCTCCGGCCAGAAGCCGGGGCCGCCGAGGTGCCATTTGCCGATGGATGCCGACACGTACCCGGCGGGCTTGAGCGCCTCGGCCAACGTGATTTCGTCCAGGGGCAGTTGCTGCTCGAATTTTGGCCGCAGCAGCTTCTGGTCCGGCCGGTCGGGACGTCCGGGCAGCCAGTCCGTCAGGTGCAGCCGCGCCGGGTAGCGCCCGGTGAGGATGCTCGCCCGGGTCGGCGAACACACGGGGCACGCGGCGTATGCGTCGGTGAACCGCAGCCCCTGCCTCGCCATGTTGTCCAGGTTCGGCGTCTGGTAGAACGTGCTGCCGTAGCAGTGCAGGTCGGCCCAGCCGTAGTCATCCGCGAGGATGAAGACGACGTTCGGCGGGCGTGTGACCTTCGCCGCCGGCAGCTTCGGGCGCGCGCCTTCGTTACAACCGGCCAGGATCAGGCAAAGCGTGACGCAAACGGCACTGGTATCGCGGGGGAACCTCATGGCGGCCCAACGATAGCGGCGATTCAACCGCCACGCCACGCATCGGTTACACTCCGGATAATGTCGCTGAACCCGCTTCCGCTGAGTTACTGCACGAACGTCCACCCCGGCCGGTCCGTCGCCGAGGTCGAGGCGGGCCTCGATCAGTACACGGTTGCCGTGGCGCGCGGCGTCGGCCGCCCGATTGCGGCTGGGCTGTGGCTGGCGAAATCGGTCGTCGCCGAGCTCCTCGCCACGGGAGGCGCCGTGCCGCGTTTCGCCGACGGGCTCCGCCGGCGCGAGCTGCCGTGCTACACGCTCAACGCATTCCCCTACGGCGACTTCCACAGCCCGCGCGTCAAGGAACGGGTGTACCTCCCCGACTGGACCGCGCCGGAGCGGCTGCAATACACGGTGCAGTGCGCCACGGTGCTTGCCGCGCTCCTGCCGGCCGGCGGGGAGGGGAGCATCTCGACGGTGCCGCTCGGGTTCAAGGGTTTTTCGCACGCGCCCGATTTTGCCGACCGCGCGGCGGACCAACTGATCGAGTGCGCCCGCGGCTTGCGCAGGATCGCGGAGGAGACCGGCAAGGTGGTCCGCCTGGCGATCGAGCCGGAGCCGCTGTGCGTCCTCGAGACGACCGCCGAAGCGATCGAGTTCTTCCGCCGCGTTTGGGAACGGGCGGACCGCGGCGCCGTCGCGGACGCCGCCCGCACGCACCTGGGCGTGTGCTACGACGTCTGCCACCAGGCGGTCGAGTTTGAAGACGTCGGGGCCTCGATCCGCCAACTCGCCGCCGCCGGGGTGAGGATCAACAAGGTGCACGCCAGTTGCGCGATCGAGGTCGATCGCCCGGTGGAGAATTTGGCCGCCCGGCAAGCCCTGCGGCGGTACGTCGAGCCGCGCTACCTACACCAGACCATCGCCACCAGCGCCGGCGGCATCGTACGCGCGGTGGACCTGACGGAGGAACTGGCCGACTCGCCGCCCGCGGATTTCGCCGCCGCCGACGCGTGGCGGGTACACTTTCACGTGCCGGTGGACGCCGAGCGCCTGGGCCCCCTCCGCACGACCCGGCCGGCGCTGCGCCAGGCGTTGCGCGCCGTCGCGGAATTGCCGTACGCGCCGCACCTGGAGGTCGAGACCTACACCTGGGAGGTCCTGCCGGACGCGCAGAAGACGGATCTGGTCGCCGGGCTGACGCGGGAAATGGCGGCAACGCACGCGATGCTTGCGGCGGTGGGCGGCGAACGCGTCGGCGGGTAAGACGGCCCGAAGTGCGCGGAAGCGCATCCGCGGCCACCCGCCGCTTTTTCGATAAACAAAGCCGCCCCGCGGGCAAATCGCGGGGCGGCAAGCGTGCTTATAAACGGACTTTATTGCCGGCTGACCTGTTCCACCTCCACCGGATCCTCCGGCGCGTTGTCCACCAGCGCCGAACGCTGGTGCAGGATGTGGTCCAGCCGCCGCCAGGTGAACGCCAGCAGCGGAATGTTCTCCCACCGCTTCACCACCTTTCCGGACGAGTCGATCGCCTCCAGGTCGCCGGCGCCGAATCCCAGGAGCGTCTCCAGCAGGTCGCGGTAGCGCGACCGGAAGGTCAGCCCCGAGCGGTCGGTGATCTCGCGGCCTTCGCCGAGGAAATATTCCTCGATCGAGTTCGGCGAGAAGGTCGTCCGGCCGCGGGTGAACGAGTGGAACAGCGCGCCCAGCCACGGGATCAGCAGCAGCCAGGAGAGTACCAGCGCGGTGCCGGGGTCCAGCCGCGGGTGCAGGTGCTTGAGGTACGCCGTGAGCGACGACAGCACGGCCACGTGCTTGAGGTCTTCCAGGTACCGGCACGTCAGCCACAGCAGGGCAACGATGCCGGTCCAGAGCAGCAGCCGCAGCGTGCCGACGTCAAACAGCAGCGTCGCCAGCGTGTACAGGACGACGGCGATGTAGGCCCACCCCCACACGGTCGCGCTGTGCGGGTAATGGACGACCGCGGCCGAGGCGACGAAGCCGCTCAGGATCATGGCCCAGAGGTAAAACGACCGGTGGACGCAGTACACCGAGATCTCCTCCGCCTTAGAGCGGGAGTTGCGCCGCGAGCGCAGCATCGACCAGAGCGCCGGTACAAGGCCGAACCCGCTGAAAAGCCAGAGGGTGAACGGCCCGGCCTTCTTGAGCACCTGCGGCAGCGCGAAGGCCGTCTCGGGGTGAACCTGCGACCGGATCGGAATGTTGGTCGTCTGCATGGTCATCGTGTCCTCCTTGTTGGGGACGAGGACAACGATAGCCGCTTGGCGCCGGCCGACCATTAGATTCGAACCGGGGGTTTGTAAGTCCTTGGGGCGCCCGCTATTCGCGGACGAACTGCCGCAGCGAGCTGAACGTCGCGTACACGCGGTTGGAGGGGAGCTTTTCGCTCGATTTGAAATCAGCGGTGGCGCTGCCGTACACCCGGGCGAAGTGGACGGTGATGTCCATGTCGTCCTGCCGCTCGCCGGGGTTGTGCTTGTCCACGATGGTCAGCGCGTCGGCGTCGGCGGCGAGCAGGTCGGAAAAGCGGAGGAGCCCCGTGTGCCGGTCGATCGGATTGGGCAGGGCGGAGGTGCGGTCCCAGATGCGCCGCGCCGTCTCGGGGTCGGCGACCTTGATCTGGCCGATCTCCCGGTCCGACTGGTGGAAGTAAACGGTCAGCGCGAACGTGTCGGGATTGGCGTCCGTCACCGCGACCGCCACGAAATCGCGCAGCCGCATCGGGTAGTACAGCCCCAGCACGTCCAGGAAGTCCCGCTCGCGGTCGGTGGGAGCGCGGTGCTCCACCCGGCTCTGGTCGTTGAACTGCGCGCGCGACGGCGTGCGGGCCGAGTCGAGAACGAGCGCGGCGGCGAAGATCGTCAGGGCCAGGATCAGCGGCAGTGTGCGGGACCGTAGGGCTGCGGGCATCGGCGACCTCGTGCGATGAACTTCAACCGGCGCGGGGACCTCGCGGTGCGCGCACCGGCCGCTCACGAGGTACTGTTGCCCGAGCCCGCCGGATTATTCCGCCGAGGCCGCGGCGTCTCGATCGCTAGTGCCTGAACGTAGTTGCAGTAGGGTGGTGGTAAAACCGACCAAGGCCGGCCAACAATGGTGGCGGCGATCGTTCAGTTCACCCGAGCGGCATTTGCGACCAGGTCCCCGGACCGGCCGGGGCCGAACCCAAGCGCATCCCCCGCCGGTTCCGCGGGAATGGTGAAGGTGAAGGTCGTGCCTTCGCCGGGCTTGGACCGTACGCCGATCCGGCCGCCGTGCCGCTCCACGATGCGTTTGCACGTCGCCAGACCGAGCCCCACACCCCCACCGATCAGCGCCGTTGCAAGGCCCGCCGCCGGGCCGTCTCCCCGGATCTGCCGGAAGGGCGCGAAAATCTGTTCGCAGTCTTCGGCCCGGATTCCGACCCCGTTGTCCCGGACCGAAAACACCCACGCCGCGGCTGTCCGAACGGCCGACACCTGAATTCTCGGCGCCGCCGCGCTGCGGTATTTGAGGCTATTCTCGACCAGGTTCTGGAAAAGCTCCCCCAGGAGCACGGGATCAGCGTAAACCACCGGAAGCGATTCGCCGCTGACGGTCGCGCCGTTGCGCTCCAGGTCCGCCCGGAGCCGCCGCCTCACGTCGGCCAGCACGGCCGCGACGTCACAATCCGTCAGGTGAAGGCCGCTCGCCCCCGCGTGCCCGTACGATAGCAGTTGCTGGATGAAGCCGCTCATCCGGGACAATTCGGCGCGGATCGAGGTGATGCATTCGACACATTCCGCCTCGGCCTTGACCGAGCCGTGTCCCGACAGCACCGCCGCCAGCAGCCCCACGGTATTGAGCGGGCCGCGAAGGTCGTGTGCCACCACCGACGCGAAGCTTTCAAGCTCGTCGTTGGACCGCCGCAGCTCCCGGGCGGCGTTTCCCAGTGCCTCGCTCTGGGCCACCAGAGACCGCACGAGCGCGGCACGCCGCTTCACCAGGGCGAACGTGAGCCACAGCACGCCAATGACCATCAGGCGGTCGAAGACCGACATCCACCAGAACGCCCCGGGCGGTTCGAGGAAGTAGCCGGCCGCGGTGAGCACGCTGCACAGGACGGTCGCACACGCCAAAAACCCCCGCCGGCCGACGCCGGCGGCCACCACCGGAATCAGGCAATACCCGATGGCGGCGGTAGCGCCCCGCGGGAGCACGGCGTCGGCAACGAATACCAGCACCGCGATCGCCGCGATTGCGGCATACGCGGCCCGGTGAAGGGAGCGTGCACCGGCGCCCGTTGGCGTCCCGGGGGGCGCGCCGTTCGCCACCTGCTCCCGATCATTCCGCGCATCATCGCTCGAGGCATTCATATCGCCTCACTTTCAGCCCGCTCCCGGCCGTGCCTGACGTGACGCCGGCAATTATGGATGTCGAAGTCCCGAATGCAACCCGGGCTGAAATTTTAACCCCGCGTTCAGTTATTGCGGCACTCTCACGCTTGGAGGCGGGCCACGAGGAAGTCCACCCGGTGGTTGTTGTCCCCGGAAGCCCAGGAGTTCCCGTCGGAAAGCTCGCCGGCCAGGAGCAGGCGGCCGTCGGGGAGGATGGCCAGAAAGCGCGCCTGCTGGGCCGGATACAGCGGGCGACGGGACGGGGAGCGAGCCGCGGCGTCGCCGGTCACGTCGATCGCCGCCACGCCGCCGTCACCGAACGTGCGGTCGCGCTGTCCCGTCGGAAGATACCGCGCGGCCGCGAAGCGCCGCGGCGAGGTGGCGGCGGAGCCGGCGGCGACGATCCGGCCGTCGGATTGAAGCGAAACCGCGAACGCACCGGCCAACGCCCGGTCCGTAACGCTCCCCTTTTTCCCGAATTTCTTGTCGAGCGACCCGTCGGGGTTGTACCGGGCGATCGCCAGCGAGTCTTCGTTGTTGCTGGTGAGCCCCGTGGCGATGATCTTGCCGTCGGGCTGGACGGCCAGCGCATTGATCTCGGAATGGCGCGTTTTCCCGACGCGGGTAAGGACCACGCCGCCGGCGCCGAAGGAGCCGTCCATCGAGCCGTCGGAATTGAGGCGCGCGAGTGCGAATTCCGCCAGGGATTTGGTCGGGTTGAACGACGGGAGGTAGTAGTAGCCGGCGGCGAGGATCCGGCCGTCCGCCTGCAGGGCCATCGCGTACGTCGAAAAGACGCCGGCCGCCAGGGCGGGGCTGGCGACGTGCGCGATCCCGTCGCCGTCGAAGGTGGCGTCGGGCGAGCCGTCGGCGTTGTACCGCGCGACGGCGCCGTACCCGCCGGCGGCGAAGATCTTGCCGTCGGGCTCCACGGCAACCGACGTCGCGCCGAACCACGCGTCGCCGGCGTCGGTGACGACATTGCCGCCGGTGCCGAAGGAAGGGTCCGGGGAGCCGTCGGGCATGAGGCGCGCGAGGCCGAAGTCGCCGTTGCCGGCGTCGGCGGCGATCAGGATCTTGCCGTCCTTCTGGAGCGTCAGGCCCAGCAGCCAGTTGGAGCCTTGGAAGTTGAGCGAGGTCTGCCCGGCGGCGCCGAAGGTCGTATCGGGCGAGCCGTCGGGATTGAAGCGGGCAATTGAAACGTGCGCGTGACGGTAGCTTTCGGAATTGGCGTAGGAGAAGGAATAGCCGGCGACGACGGCCTTGCCGTCGCTTTGCACGACCACGGCCTTGGCCATGTCGATCTGCCCGGCGAAATCAGCCGTCGCGGTACCGGCGATCGTGGACGGCGCGTCAAACGACGGATCAAGGTCGCCGGCGTGGAAGAGGATGCGGTGCTCGAGCGGCTCAATGGCCGGCGACGAGCGCGGCGTCATGCGAGCGTGGCGCGGCGGTTGGGAGCGCACGGAGGTCCTGGCAGCCCTTTCCGCATTTTTCCTCTCCGCGTAAGTTGGGCGGGAATGTACAGGCGCGACACTTCGCACGCAACAGAAACTTGCGCCGGCGGCGGCCGTCGTCGGTCGCGGCGCCGGCGCGTGAGCCGTTTGCCGCGCGCGGGCACGGTGTGGTAAACAGGATGCCCGAAGGAGGACGCGTCATGGAGCAGCAGATTCGGTCCGGCAAGATCGTCGCGGGGATGAATTTCAATCAGAAGGTGTGGACCCTCACCGCCCGCATCCCCGCGGGTCGGGTGACGACCTACGCGGAAATCGCGCGCAAGCTCGGGAGTAAGGGGTATCGCGCGGTGGGCAATGCCCTGAACAGAAACCCCTACGCGCCCGGCGTTCCGTGCCACCGCGTGGTGGGGAGCAACGGCTCACTGACCGGCTTCGCCGGCGGGTTGGAAAAGAAGAAGCAGATGCTGACCGGCGAAGGCGTGAAGTTCGTCGGGAGCAAGGTGGACGTGGGGCGGGTATTTCGTTTCAAGTGATTCGATCCGCAATTGACCCACCCCGCCTACGCCGGCTTACGCCCGCGGTTATGACGGCTCGTCGAACGCGCCTCCAATGGTGGGATCGGGTTCTCCCAGGGACTGGGCGATTTTTGCAACCGCGGCGCGGAGCATCGAGACCTGTGCCTCCAGGCGCGAGACGCGATCCGCAAGCACGGGGTCGGCCGTACCAGGCGATTGGGACGGCGGTGCGGATTCGGAAGACGCCGCGGCGTCGAGCGCGTGGGCGTCGGGCGCCAGGAGTTGGGCGTAGCGCTCCGCCCGGCTGCCCGGGGCGGGGGGGAGCTGTCGCGCCATCGGGTCCGGCCGGTTCATGAGCTGTTCGAGCGTGGCCCGAACCACCTCCAGCGATTCCAGCGGGTGCATGCGCGACGCGCGGCCGCGCAGCTCCCCCAGCGTCTGCGGCCCGCGCAGCATCAGCTCGGCCAGGATTACCAGCTCACGCGTGTTGAGCCCCAGCTTCTCCGCCGCCGCGTGCTTGAACTTCGACGCGCGGCTGCCCGCGGCGTCCACCTGCACGACCAGTCCCTTGCCGCGCAACGAGCTCATGACCTCGCGCACCCGGTCGTCGTCGTAATCGCGCACCGGATAGCGGTTGTTCTTCTGGCTGGCGGCGTCGGCGGCGGCGTTGAGCGTCAGGGGGTACTGGTTGGGGGTGGTGAGGGACTTTTCGATCAGCACGCCGAGCACGCGGGCTTCGTCGGGGGTGAGGGTGGGGTTGGGCATGGCCGCAGAGTGTAGTCGGGCAGTCAAGAATGCAGAATGCGGAATGAAGAGCGGGTAAGGTATGCCGATGGACGAGACGGCGATTGTTCGGATCGACAACGTCAGCAAGCACTTCGGGGAGCCGGGCGCGGCCGGCGGAAACACCTTTGCCGCGGTGGATCGGGTCTCGCTCGACGTTCGCCGCGGCGAGTTCTTCTCCCTCCTCGGCCCCAGCGGCTGCGGCAAGACCACCCTCCTGCGCATGATCGCCGGCCTGGAGATGCCCACCGCGGGCGCGATCCGCATCAATGGCGCCGAGGTGACCCACGTCCCGCCGTACCGCCGCCCGGTCAACATGGTGTTCCAGCAGTACGCCCTGTTCCCGCACCTCACCGTCGCGCAGAACGTGGCGTTCGGGTTGCGCTATAAAGGTGTCGCGACGGCGGATTACGCGACGAAAGTGGACGCGGCCCTAGAGCTGGTGAGGTTGTCCGGCCTCGGCCGCCGGCGCCCCGACCAACTCTCCGGCGGCCAGCGCCAGCGCGTCGCCCTCGCCCGGGCCCTGGTTCTCGAGCCCCAGGTTCTCCTCCTCGACGAGCCCCTCGGCGCCCTCGACCAGAAACTCCGCAAGGAAATGCAGGTCGAGTTGCGGGGGATGCAGCGAAAGCTCGACATTACTTTCATCTTCGTCACCCACGACCAGGAGGAGGCGCTGACCATGAGCGACCGCCTCGCCGTCATGAACCGCGGCAAGGTCGAGCAGATCGGCCCCGCCCCGGACGTGTTCGAGCGCCCCAGGACCGAGTTCGTCGCCCGGTTCATGGGCGCGGCCAACTTCTTCGATTCCCAGGGCGGCGACGGCAAATTCGTCGTCCGCCCCGAAAAACTTCACCTCCGCACCGCCCCTCCCGCCGATCCCGGCTGGCGCTGCGTCGAGGGCCGCGTCGAAGATCGCGTGTACCAGGGCATCAACACGATGTGGGTCGTCGCCGGCCAGCGCGGGCGCTACACGCTCTACGAGCAGAACGTCCGCCCCGTCCGCGGCGGCGGCCCCGACGTCGGCGACCGCGTCTTCGTCTGCTGGGACCAGTCCCACGCCGTCACCATCGGAGGGACCGAAGGTGAATAATCCCACCGCGCGGCGGTGGGCCGAGCCGCTGCGCGTCTTCGGCCTGGTCCTCCCCGCCTGGGCGGCCCTGGGCGTCTTTTTCGTCGCACCATTGGCCATCATGCTCGTCATCAGCTTCGCCCAGCGCGACGCCTACGGCGGCATCCGCCCCATCGAAGACCTCCGCGCTTACCTCCGCTCCTGGCAGTGGCTGGCCAACTACCGCCAGTCCTTCGAAGGGATGTACCTCACGATCCTCTGGCGATCGGTCTGGATGGCCGTCGCCACCACCGCGATCTGCATACTGATCAGCTACCCCGTCGCTTATTACATCGCCCTTCTCGCCCGCCCCCGCTGGAAAAACCTCCTGCTGGTCCTGGCCGTCGTCCCCTTCTGGACCAGCTTTCTCATCCGCACCTACGCCTGGATGCTCATCCTCCGCACACAAGGCCTCGCCAACACGGTGCTCCTCTCTTCCGGCCTGATCCACCAACCGCTGGACCTGCTCTACAACGACTTCGCCGTCATGATCGGACTCGTGTACGGCGAGCTCCCCTTCATGATCCTGCCGCTGTATGCGTCTCTCGAGAAACTCGACCGCACCCTCCTCGAAGCCGCAGCCGACCTGGGCGCCGCCCGCGCCGCCACTTTCTGGCGCGTCACCGTCCCCCTGACCATGCCCGGCATCGTCGCCGGCGTGGTCCTGGTCTTCATCCCCAGCATCGGCCAGTTCATCGTCTCCGACCTTCTTGGCGGCGCGAAAACGGTGCTCGTCGGCAACCTGATCAACGACCAGTTCAGTTGGGCCAGAAACCGCCCCTTCGGCTCCGCCCTGGCCTTCGAAGTCACCGCCGTCGTGCTGGCGACGGTCGCCTGGTACGCCATTTACGCCCGCAAACGCGGCGGAATGGAGGGGCTATGAGCGCGCGATCCGCCTGGGGAGGCCGGCTGCTCGCCGCTCACGCCTGGGCCGTGTACCTCTTCCTCTACGCGCCCATCGCGATCCTGATCGTTTTCTCGTTCAACAACGAGAAGCAGACGGCCGTTTGGAAGGGGTTCACGACGCAGTGGTATTCGGCCCTCCTCGACGACCGCTTCATCCGCACGCCGGTGGCCAACAGCCTGATCGTCGCCGGCGCCTCCACCGCCGTCGCCACGATCGTCGGCACACTCGCCGCCCTTGGCCTGGCCCGATACAAGCTCATCCCCCGCCCCCTCGGCCAAGGCGCCACCCGCGGCCTCCTGATGCTACCCCTGGTCATCCCCGAGATCGTCGTGGGCGCCGCCCTGCTCACCTTCTTCGGCGTGATCGACTGGGAACTGAGCCTCTGGACAGTCATCATTGCCCACGTCGGCTTCAGCACGTCCTATGTTGCCGTCGTGGTCGGCGCGCGACTTGCCGGCTTCGACCGCACGCTCGAAGAGGCCGCCGCGGACCTGGGCGCCGGGCCGCTCGCCACCTTCGTGCGCGTCAAGCTCCCCCTCATCCTCCCCGGCATCGTGGCCGGCGCGCTGCTGGCGTTCACCGTCTCCATCGACGATTATGTCATCACCAGCTTTGTTGCCGGCACCGGGGCAACGACGCTCCCGCTGTACATCTATTCCAAGCTCAAGACCGGCGTGACGCCGGAGGTGAACGCCGTCTCGACAGCCCTGCTGCTGTTCACGGTCGTCCTGATCCTGATCGCCCAATGGCTCCTTCGCCCGCGCAGCGGCGCGACACCAGGAGGTGAGAAATGAAATTTTTTGCAATTCGGTCCGCGCTCGCCATCGGCTTGCTGATCGCGCCGCTCGCCTGCAAGCGCGAGGACGGGGGCGCCGCCACCCGATCGAACAATCCAAAAACCCTCAGCATCTACATTTGGTCCGAATACCTCCCGCAGGGCGTCATCGACAAGTTCACCGCCAAGACGGGCATCAAGGTGACGGTGGACACCTACGAGAACAACGAGGTCCTCCTCAGCAAGCTTCAGAGCGGCGTCGCCCGCTACGACCTGTGCGTCCCCAGCGACTACATGGTCAAAACCCTTATCAACCAGAAGTTGATTCAAGCCGTCGACCCCGCCAAGGTGCCCAACCTCAAAAACATCGAAGCGAGATTCCTCAACCGCCCCTTCGACCCCGGCAACAAGTACTCCGTCCCTTACCTTTGGGGCACCACCGGCTACGGCTACAACACCCAGCAGATCAAGGAGAAACTCGACAGCTGGGCCCCCATGTTCGACCCGAAGTACTCGGGAAAAATCCTCATGCTCAACGACGCCCCCGAGTGCTTTGCCGCCGCGCTCAAGTCCATGGGCAAGTCGCTCAACGAGAAGGACTCCGCGGTCCTCCGCCAGGCCGCCGACAAGCTCAAGGCCCAGAAGAAGCTCGTCAAAACCTACAACAGTGAGGACTACGACAACATCCTCGCCTCCGGTGACGTCTGGCTCGCCCACGCCTACAACGGCCAGATTGCCAAGCTCGCCCGGCGCGAAAAGGGCAAGTTCGCCTACGTCCTCCCGAAGGAAGGGGCGACGGTTTCGATGGACGGCATGTGCATCCCCGCCAAGGCCCGCAATGCGACGGCCGCCATGGAGTTCATGAACTTCGTCCACGAGCCCGAAATCGCCGCCGAAATCGTCAACGGCACCAACTACGCCGGCACCAACGAAGCCGCCAAAAAGTACATCAACCCCGAAATCCTCAACGACCCCGCCGTTTACCCGCCGCCGGAGCTGCTCAAGAACTGTGAATTCATGGAAGACCGAGGCGAAATGACCCAACTCATCGACCGCCTGTGGACCGAGATCAAAGCCCAGTAGGGGCGGCGTTCCGCCGCCCTCTGCTCTTCTCGCCAGTATTCCGGCGGTGTTGGGGTGGGGCCCCGATTCCCTCACGCAAACAGTGCCTTCGCGTATGCAATGTCCTCTTTAATCAACCTCTCCACGGCCTTCTCTTCAGAGTATTCTGCGGTCAAACACACCGGCCCCGGATAGTTCCGGTGCTTCAATTCGTTGGCCACCCGCTGCCAGTCCGCAAACCCCTCGCGCCCGCCCACCCACGTCTTTTTCCAGAGCTGGTGCCCCGTCTTCGGGTTCTTCTCCATCGCGGCCTTCAGGTCGTTGGCCGGTTTATAGAGCGGGTTTTTCAGGTTGACGATCTTCAGGTGGTCCCAGATTTCGTCCAGTGCGTCCTCCGGCTCCCCGCCCATGATCGCCTCGTGCCCCGCGTCCCAGACGACCGCCACGTGGTGCGGGTCGTACTTTTCGACCAGGTGCCGCAGGCCGATCGCGTTGGGCGCGACGTAGCTGCCGGAGTGGTTCTGCACGCCGATGGTCACGCCGCTCTTGTCCAGCAGCGGTACCAGCGCGTCGAATTCCTTTCGCAGCCGCTGCTCGGCCGCAAGGTAGCCCTCACCTTTGTTGACCTTGAACTGGTTGCGGATCAGCCCAATTCCCGCCCCGCCGCAGGCGGCGATGATGTTCGCGTCCGGCTCGGCCGCCACGTCCACGATCTTCACGCCCTGCTCGCGCAGGACCTTCACCGCCTCCGGAAGCCCCTTGGCCGCGTCGCCGGGCTCCACCTGATATCCCGGCCGCACCGGCAGCTCGATCCCGTCGAATCCCATGCCCTTCACGAATTTGCCCAGCTCGGGCAGGGGCATCTTCCAAGGCTTGGTGAAAACGCTGAAGGAATTCATGACGCGTTGCCTCCGGACGATGTCCTTCCCCTTCGACCGTATTATGCGCGACGCGTCATCGCTCGTATAGAATCCGCGATCGTACCCATGACGGCTTCGCGATCCATCCTTCACGTGGACATGGACGCCTTCTTCGCCTCCGTCGAGCAGCTCGACCGACCCGAGCTCCGCGGCAGGCCGGTGCTCGTTGGGCACGACGGGCCGCGCGGGGTTGTGGCGGCGGCCAGCTACGAGTCGCGGCCGTTCGGCTGCCGCTCGGCGCTGCCGATGTCCGTCGCCAAGCGCCTGTGCCCGCAGGCGGTCGTGGTGCCGGTTCGGTTCGGCCGGTACCGCGAAGCCTCGCGCGCGGTGTTCGCGATTTTTGAGGAGTTTACGCCGCTGGTCGAGCCGCTCAGCATCGACGAGGCGTTTTTGGATCTGACGGGCGGCGAGCGCCTGCTCGGGCCGGCGGAGGGCGCGGCGCGGCGGCTGAAGGACCGCGTTCGCGCGGAGACGGGACTGACCGCGTCGGTCGGCGTCGCGCCCAACAAGTTCCTGGCCAAGCTCGCCAGCGACATGGAGAAGCCGGACGGCCTCACCGTGATCCGGCCGGAGGCGATTGATCAGGTCCTGCCGCGACTCCCGATCACACGGCTGTGGGGGATCGGGCCGAAGACGGCGACGCGCCTCGAAGGGTACGGGATCAGGACGGTCGGCGACCTGCGGCGGCTGCCGGATGAGGTGGTGCGGGCGCGGCTGGGCAACGAGGCGGAGCACTTCATGCGCCTGGCGCGCGGGGAGGACGACCGGCCGGTCACGCCGGACCAGGAGGCCAAGAGCATCAGCCAGGAGGAGACGTTCGGGACCGACGTGCCGGAGCCGCAGGCGTTGCGGGACGTGCTGCTGAACCAGACGGAGCAGGTGGCGGCGCGGCTGCGGCGGCACGGGCTGATGGCCCGCAGCGTGGTGGTGAAGATCCGCTACGGGGACTTCAAGACGATCACGCGGCGGCGGACTTTGGCCGAGGCGACGGATGCGACGGCGCCGCTGTGGGAGTCGGCCAGGGCGAGCTTCGATCAGTGGGCGGCGGCGGGGTTTCAGCCGGTCCGGCTGATCGGGATGGGGGCGACGAACCTGAGCGCCGGCGGGGGGCAGCTTTCGCTTTTTGCCGACCCGCGAACGGAGCGCGGGAGGCGCCTGGACGAGGCGGTGGACCGCATCAATAGCCGGTTCGGGGGTTCGGTCATCCGGCGGGGGGCGCCGGGGCGTCGGGAGTAGCGGCGGGCGTCGCGGGCGGCGCGGCGGGCGCGGGGGCCGATTCCTGGGTGGGGGCGGTCGCGGGCGCGGAAGTCGCGGCGGCTTTGGCCGTGATCGGGGGGATGTCCACGGGCGAGCGGAGGTCGTCGGAGGGGCCGCCGCTTTGGTCGGCGGCCTTGGGGCCGTCGGGGCGGGAGTCGTCGGGCTTGGAGCCGTCGGCCATTGCGAGGGGTTTCTCGCCGTCGGGCTTTTCACCCTCGGGCTTGGGTTCCTCGGACGGTTTGGCGTCGGCGGCCTGGGCGGCGCCGGATTCCGGCGATCCGTCTGGGTTCTGGTTGGCGGCCTTTGCGCGCCTGGAGGCGACGGCGGCCGGGTCGTCGTCGCTGGTCGCATCGTCCTTGGCGTTGTCCCCGGCCGCGGGGGCGTTCTTTGCGGATCTGGCCGCAAAGCCCGGGCCCGATGCGGTGCCGGCCCGGCCGCTGCCGTGCGAGCTTGACAATAAAATGATCCCGCCGACGCAGACGACCAGGATCGCGCCGCCGGCAATGAGCCCGACGCGGAGGTAGGAGGATTTATGGTCGCCGGTGGCGGCTTGGGCGTCCTGGTCGTTTGCAGATCCGGAGGTCAGGGCGCGCTGGTAAGCGAGAGGGGCAGCGGCATTGGGCCTTCTGACCGGCGCGCCACCTCGGCCGGTGGGCTGGGCTTCCTGCGGGTCGGACTCGTCCTCGCCGCCGGCGAGCCCGGCGAGGTCGTCGAGGTTCATGCCGGAGTCGGCCGGCTTGGGCCTGGCCTGGGCGGCGGCGGGGGGGCGGGTGGGGGCGGTGAGGACCGCGCCGCACTTGCATTTGACCTTGCGGCCGGCGTACTCCGGCTTCCACGGGTAGCGCTTGCCGCACTGGTCGCACGAGAATGTCGCGTTGGCGACGGACATAACGTCAACTCCCCGTCCGGGTGGCCCCGAGGCGAGCGCATTATCGCTGGCGGGGGGGGAAAAAGCTAATCGATTGGGTGGCGATATTGCCGGGATGGGGGGCGTGGTCGGGGGAATGTGAGCGTGATCACGTGAGGGGAGGGGCAGGCAGACAAGGAGACAAGGAGAGGGGGAGACAAGGAGAGGAAGGCGGTCGCGGTGGGTTCGTTTTTTCCGGCGCGTGTCGTGGCGGGCGGATTCGGGCGAATTCGGGCATTTTGTGGCGCATTGTGGCGCGGCGGGGAGTGGAATCGCGAAGGACGCGAAGCCGCGAAGCACGCGAAGGTGTGAAGAGGGGATGCGGACTTCGGCGAACTCGGTCGAGCGGTGGGTTCGATTTTTCCCGGGGGTGTGGGGGCG
>Ga0308175_100000258_pt1 | contig 40258 bp, 44 predicted proteins | sample PhyCR1_3_FD_203893 | JGI IMG/M metagenome (GOLD analysis project Ga0308175, IMG submission 203893) | Soil microbial communities from UC Gill Tract Community Farm, Albany, California, United States - DLSLS.C.R1 | ecosystem: Environmental > Terrestrial > Soil > Agricultural land | place: USA...
GAAGCGCCGACCTTGACCACCGCGACGCCGCCGGACAGCTTCGCGAGCCGCTCCTGGAGCTTCTCGCGGTCGAAGTCGGAGTCGGTGTTCTCGATCTCGGACTTCAGCTGCTTGATCCGGGCCTTGATGGCGTCGGTGTCGCCGGCGCCGTCGATGATCGTCGTCGTGTCCTTGTCGACGACGACGCGGCGGGCGCGGCCGAGCTGCGAGAGCTTCGTGTTCTCGAGCTTGAGGCCCATCTCCTCGGTGATCACCTCGCCGCCGGCGAGGATCGCGATGTCCTCGAGCATCCGCTTGCGGCGATCGCCGAAGCCGGGCGCCTTGACGGCGACGGCCTGGAAGGTGCCGCGGAGCTTGTTGACGACGATCGTGGCGAGCGACTCGCCCTCGACGTCCTCCGCGACGATCAGCAACGGCTTGCCCGACTGGATGACCTGCTCGAGCACCGGCAGGAGATCCTTGACCGCGCCGATCTTCTGGTTGGCGATGAGGATGAACGGATCCTCGAGCACCGCCTCCATCCGCTCGGGGTCGGTGATCATGTACGGCGAGAGGTAGCCCTTGTCGAACTGCATCCCCTCGGTGAACTCGAGCTCGAGCCCAAGGGTCTGGCCCTCCTCGACGTTGACGACGCCGTCCTTGCCGACCTTCTCGATCGCGTCGGCGATGACGTCGCCGATCTCCCGCTCACGCGCGGAGACGGTCGCGATGCGCGCGATGTCCTCGCGGCCCGAGACGTCCTTCGACTGCGTCTTGAGGTTCTCGACCACTGCGTCGACCGCGGCCTCGATGCCGCGCTTCAGGGCCATCGGATTGGCACCGGCCGCGACGTTCTTCATCCCCTCGCGGACGATTGCCTGGGCGAGAACGGTCGCCGTCGTCGTGCCGTCGCCCGCGACGTCGTTCGTCGCCGTGGCGACCTCGCGCACGAGCTGTGCGCCCTGGTTCTCGAAGACGTCCTCGACCTCGATCTCGCGTGCGATCGTGACGCCGTCGTTCGTGATGGTGGGAGCGCCGAACTTCTTGTCGAGCACGACGTAGCGCCCCTTCGGGCCAAGGGTGACCTTGACCGCGTCACAAAGGATGTTGACGCCGCGCTCGAGCGAGCGCCGCGCATCCTCGTTGAACTTCAGCTCCTTGTGAGCCATGTCTGTTTCTGACCTCCGTTTGTGTCTCTACGCAGTTGCGCCGGCCGGCTCACGATCGCCGGTGACCTTCGCGAGCACGTCCGACTCGCGCAGGATCAGGTAGTCGTCGGTGCCGACCCGGATCTCGGTCCCGCCGTACTTGGAGAAGACGATCTCGTCGCCCTCCGCCAAATCCATGGGGACGAACTTTCCGTCGTCGTCCCGGGAGCCCGGGCCGACTGCGAGGACGCGGCCGCGCTGCGGCTTCTCCTTCGCGGTGTCCGGAAGCACGATGCCGCTCGTCGTCGTCTCTTCCTCTTCGAGGACCTCGACGATGAGGCGGTCACCAAGCGGCTTCAGGTTCATGCAGAGCCTCCTGTACTTGCTCTCAGTGACAGTTCCGTCGGCACTCTAACCTCCAGAGTGCCGAGGTCATTCTACGGTCGGCACTCTAGCGCCGCAACTGCCAACTGGTAGAACCGACCGCGTGGAACGGGAGTTTTCGGCCGGAGGCGTGCTCGTGCGGACGATTCGCGGACTTCCGCACGTCGCGGCGATCCGTCCCCGCGGCCGCGAGAATGTCTGGGCGCTGCCGAAGGGGCACATCGACCCCGGGGAGTCGGCCGCCGACACCGCGGTCCGGGAAGTGCGCGAGGAGACGGGCGTCGAAGGACGGCTCGTCGAGAAGCTCGACGACATCCGCTACGTCTATACGTGGAAGGGCGAGAGGATCTTCAAGGTGGTGAGCTTCTTTCTCCTCCGCGCGGGTCGCGGCCGCATCGGCGAGATCGACGAGTCGATGCAGATCGAGGTCGCGGAAGCCCGCTGGCTGCCGCTCGAGGAGGCGCCGCGGCTGCTGAGCTACGGCGGCGAGCGAGACATGGCCGCGAAGGCGCTGGAGCGGATCCGGCCGTGACCGTCGTCGGCCTCCTCCATCCGGGCGAGATGGGAGCGACGGTCGGGGCGGTCCTGCGGGAACGCGGCGAGTCCGTCCTCTGGGCGTCGGGCGGGCGGAGCGCGGCAACCGCGGAGCGCGCGAGGCAGGCCGAGCTGGAGGACGCGGGCGCGATCGCCGAGGTGTGCCGGCGCTCCGAGATCCTCGTCTCCGTGTGTCCGCCGCATGCGGCTGAGGAGGTTTCGCACGCGGCAGAGGGCTTCGCGGGAATCTACGTCGACGCGAACGCGATCTCGCCGGAGACGGCGCGCGCTATCGCGAGCCGCCACTCACGGTTCGTCGACGGCGGGATCGTCGGGCCGCCGGTGCGGCAGGCCGGCACGACCCGCCTCTACCTCTCCGGGGCCGAGGCGGAGCGCGTGGCCGGCCTGTTCGCCGGGACGAACGTCGACGCGAGGGTGATCTCCGGCAAGCCCGGCGCGGCGTCGGCGCTCAAGGCCGCCTATGCGGGTTGGACGAAGGGCAGTGCGGCGCTGCTCCTCGCCGTTCGGGAGCTCGCGCGCGCCGAGGGCGTCGAGGACGAGCTGCGCGAGGAGTGGCGCCTCTCGATCCCGGAGCTAGAGGAGCGGCTCGCGGGCGCAGCCGTCTCAGCGGACCGCAAGGGCTGGCGCTGGGTCGGCGAGATGCGGGAGATCGCCGGCGGCATGCGAGCGAACGATCTCCCTCCCGGCTTCCACGAGGCGGCGGCCGAGATCTTCCGCCGCGTGTCGGAGGAGGCCTGACCGTGGGAGAGGCTCTCTCGATCGCCGACTACGAGCGGCTCGCCGAGGAACGCCTCGAGCCGGGCCCGTGGGCGTACCTCGCCGGGGGCTCGGGTGACGAGTGGACGTTGCGCGAGAACAGTGTGGCCTTCGGGCGCTGGACGTTCCGGCCGCGCGTCCTCTGCGACGTGTCGGAGATCTCGACCGCGACCACGGTGCTCGGCAGTGAGATCGCGCTGCCGGTCCTCGTCGCCCCGGTCGCCTACCAGGAGCTCTACGACCCCGAGGGCGAGTGCGCGACCGCGCGGGCCGCCGCCGCGGCCGGCGCCGGGATGTGCGTCTCGACCTTCTCGACGCGATCGCACGAGGAGATCGCGGCGGCCGCGCCCGGCCTCTTGCAGTGGTGCCAGCTCTACGTCTTCCAGGATCGCGGCGTGACGCGCGAGCATCTCGCCGGAGCCGCGGACGCCGGCTGCAGCGCCGTCGTCCTCACGGTCGACACGGCACGACTCGCCCAGCGGGAACGCGACCTGCGCGTCGGCTTCGAGATCCCGCCGGAGCTCCCGCTCCCCTATGCCCGGGCGGCGATCGGCGACGCGCCGCAGAATCCCGCCGACCAGTTCGCGCTGCTCGACGCCTCGGTCTCGTGGCGCGACCTCGAGTGGATCGCGAGCGAGGGCCGCCGGCCCGTCGTCCTGAAGGGAATCCTCACGGCCGAGGACGCCGAGATCGCGGTCGAGCACGGCGCCGCGGCAATCGTCGTCTCGAACCACGGCGGCCGCCAGCTCGACGGAGTTCCCGCGACGCTGGACGCGCTGCCGGAGGTCGTCGACGCGGTCGGGGGCCGCGTCGAGGTCTACGTCGACGGGGGGATCCGCCGCGGCACCGACGTGGCCAAGGCGCTCGCGCTGGGAGCACGCGCGGTGCTCGCCGGACGCGCGCCGGTCTTCGGTCTCGCAGCCGCGGGAGAGGACGGCGTCCTCCACGTCCTCCAGCTGCTCCAGGACGAGCTGGCGCTCGCGCTCTGCCTGCTCGGCTGCACCTCGCCCGCCGAGCTGACGTGCGCCCATGTTCAACGATCGGCCTCGTAGCTGGCAGACTCTCGGCCACCACGATGTACGCGCTGAACTTCTACTCGCCGCTCGTCGCCGACCAACTGCGATCAGGCCGGAAGTCGGCCACCATCCGGCTCGGCGACAAGTCCGGCAAGTACAAGAAGGGCATGGTCGTGCGCGTGCTCTGCGGCGTCCGCTTCAGCCCGCGCGAGCACGTCTTCGACGCGGTAATCGACAAGGTCGAGGTGAAGCGGCTCGCCGACCTGTCGCCGCGGGAAATCGAGCACGACAACCCCGAGATCCGCCGCACCGACGAGATGGCGAACTTCCTCGGCCAGCTCTACAACCGCGAGGTCGAGCCCGACGACCTCGTCACGGTGATCCGCTTCTCGCAGATCATGACCGGCCCCGTCGTGCCGGGATTCCGCGAGGGCGACCTCTTCTAGGAAACGTCGAGGCCGACCGGCGCGGACATCCGGTCCTGCAGACGGTCGGCGCCGGGCAGCGTCGCGGTCGCGACCGCAGTTCCGGCAACGAGCGTCACCACGACGACCCCGAGCCTGAGCCCGACTCCCGGATACCGCGCAAGCAGCGCCTCCCGCATGCGAACGAGCCGCGCGAGGACGTGGACCGACGTCGAGACCAGCCAGACGACGAAGCTCGCCTTGTGCAGGCCGACGGCGGTCCCCTGCACCTCGTGCGTCGCGAGGAGGTAGACGCCGGTGCCGAAGAGCACGAGCGTCGAGGCGACGACGACCGGCGCGACCAGGACCCGCAACGGCAGCGGCGGCGGCCCGCGCAACACGTACTCCTCCCGGCCGAGGTAGTAGCGCGCCATCCGCCAGCCCGTGCTGCCCATCTTGAGCGCGACGACCGGGATGAGGAACATGCCGATGAACGCGTGCACCGTCAGCAGCGCCCGCAGGTTGAGCAACGTCGCTCCCTCGACCGCGAGGAGGACGGTGAGGAGGATTCCCGCCAGCGCGGTGAGCTGCTCGTTGCCTCCGGGGTTCGGCTTCATCTCGTCCGCGTCCGCCTGATCTTCGAGCCGAAGAGCTCGTCCGGACGCACCTGCGCGCCGCACTCCTCGCAGTCGACGACGGCAAGCGAGGAGAACGGCGCGCCGCACGCCTTGCACCGGCGCAGGACCTCGCCGCCACACTGCGGGCAGGTGTCGGGCAGCTCGGCCTCGAACTCCTCGAACCAGCGGCGCGCGGCGCCGCAGCCGACACACAACGCGACCCAGTCGCCGAGGACCTTCCGACGTTCCTCCCGCAGCCAGTCCGCCGCCTTGCTCACGCGCTGACGATAGCCGTCGCCGTTCTCGCGATCGCGGGCTGCAGCGGCGACCCGCGGTATCACTCGACGCGCGGGGCGAGGCTCGAGCGCTTCACGCTCCACAGCCGGCTCACGTATCGCGACCTGCACGAGGTCCTCGTCGTGCCGAAGCGGCACGGCAGGTGGCTCCTCGTCCTGCTGCACGGCAAGGGCGCGGGGCCGTCGCAGTTCCTCAGCCGGCCGCTCTTCGACACGCTGGCGGCGCTCGGTGCGCGCGCTCCCGACGTCCTTCTGCTCGACGGAGGCGACGCCAGCTACTGGCACGACCGGGCCGACGGGGCCTGGGGCTCGATGGTCCTGCGCGAGGCGATCCCGGCAGGTGTGAGGCGGACACACGCAGTGCGGATCGGGCTCGGCGGCATCTCGATGGGCGGCTACGGAGCGCTGCTGCTGGGCTCGCGGAACCGCGCCTACTGCGCGGTCGGCGTCCAGTCGCCGGCGCTCTGGCTCAGCGCGGGCGAGACCGCTCCGGGCGCGTTCGACGGCGCACAGGACTACGAGCGGAACGACGTGTTCAGGCTGCCGCCGCCTCGCCCGCTGTGGATCGACCTCGGAGCGAGCGACCCGTTCCGCGACGCGACGCTCACGTACGCGCGGCGGGCGCACGTGCACGCCCATGTCTGGCCGGGAGGACACGACACCGCCTTCTGGGACGCGCACACGCCGCAGTTCCTACGCTTCTTCATGCGTGCCTGCGCCTGAGCCTTTCCCGAAGATCGAGCTGCACGTCCACCTCGAGGGGACGGTGCGGCCGGACACGCTGCGCGCGATCGCGAAGCGAAACGGTCATGCGCTGCCCGACGATCTCGAGTCGCAGTACGCGTTCCGCGACTTCGCCCATTTCCTCGAGGTGTTCAACCTCGTCGCGCATTGCCTCCAGCGCTACGACGACTTTCGGGAGGTCATCGTCGACTACGCGGCGGAGGCCAGCCAGCATGGCGCCGTCTATTTCGAGGGGATCTTCGCCCCGGGTCTTTGGCGTGGGATCGACACGGACGAGGTGTTTGCCGGCTACTGCGACGGCGCGCAGGAGGCGCGGGAGAAGCACGGCGTCGAGGTACGGCTCACGCCCGACATCCCGCGCGTCTACTCGCTCGAGGACGCGCTCACGACTGCACGCTATGCCGTCAGGTACCGCGATCGCGGCGTCGTGGGAATCGGGCTCGGCGGGCCCGAGGAGGGACATCCACCGGAGCCGTACGCCGAGGCGTTCGCGCTCGCGCGCGAAGGCGGAATCGCGTCCGTACCCCACGCCGGCGAGGCGGTCGGATCGGAGTCGGTGCGCGGCGCGCTCGAGGCGCTCGGCGCCGACCGGATCCGGCACGGCATCCGCTCGGTCGAGGATCCCGGCCTCGTCGCCGAGCTCGCCGGCCGCGGCACCGTCCTCGACGTCTGCCCGCTCTCGAACCTCCGCACCGGCGTCGTCCGGACGCTCGAGGAGCACCCACTCCCGCAGCTCGTCGCGGCCGGCGTCCGCTGCTCGATCTCGACCGATGACCCGGCGATGTTCGACACGGACCTGTCCCGCGACTACGAGGCGGCAGCCTCGCTGGGCCTCTCTCCCGCCGCCGCGTACGACGCCGGAGTCGCGGGCGCGCTGTGCGGCGAGGAGACCCGCGAGCGGCTGCGGCAGATCGGCAGTGTCTTCGAGCGGGTCGGATAACCTGCGCCACATGGCGATCGCAAGAGAGGCCGGGCCTGTCGGGTCGCTCCACGAGGTGCGCGAGGCGGGTCTCGACCGCGAGGATCTGCTCGGCGTCTACCGCAACATGCTCGTGACCCGCGGGGTCGAGGAACGGGGTCACATCCTCTACCGGCAGGGCAAGATCCCGGGCTCGTTCTACACCGGACGCGGCAACGAGGCCGCCGCGGTGGGTGTCGCGACCGCAATGGGGCCGGAGGATGTCGGGACGCCGCTGCACCGCGACATGGGCGTCCACATCACGCGCGGCGTCGAGCCGTGGCGGATCTTCGCGCAGTACATGGGACGCCAGGACGGCCCGACGCACGGACGCGACGGCAATGTCCACATGGCCGACTCCCAGCTCGGCCTGATCGCGATGGTCAGCCACCTTCCGGCGATGCTGCCGGTCGCCACCGGCTGCGCCCTCGCCTTCCGGATCCGCGAGGAGCCGCGTGTCGCCGTCGGCTGGTTCGGCGAAGGGGCCTCCGCGCGTGGCGACGCGCACGAGTCGATGACCCTCGCCGGCACGCGCAAGCTCCCGGTCGTCTTCGTCTGCGACAACAACCAGTGGGCGTACTCCACGCCGACGCACTACGAGTTCGCGACCGAGCACGTCGCCGACCGCGCCGACGCGTACGGCTTCGAGGGAGTCGTCGTCGACGGCACCGACGTCCTCGCCGTCTACCGCGAGGCGAAGCGCGCGATCGACAAGGCGCGCGCCGGCGGCGGCCCGACGCTGCTCGAGTGCCTCACGCTCCGGATGGAGGGCCACGCCGTCCACGACGACGCGTTCTACGTCCCGAAGCCGCTCTTCGAGCGCTGGGCGGAGAACGACCCGATCGAGCGCTTCCGAACGTGGCTGCGCGACAACGCGGACCTGACGGACGAGGAGGAGGACGAGATCGCTAGCGGCGTGAAGCGGCAGCTGATAGCCGCGCTCGAGCGCGCCGAGGAATCGCCCCAGCCCGATCCGGCCGACCTGACGAAGGGCGTCTACGCGTCGCCCGAGGACCTCGACACCCCGCACCACAAGTAAGAAATGGCAGAGCTCACGTATCTCCAGGCGATCTCGGACGGGCTGCGCACCGAGATGCGGCGCGACAAGCGCGTCTTCCTGATCGGCGAGGACGTCGGCGTCTACGGCGGCGCCTTCAAGGTCTCGCTCGGCTTCCAGGAGGAGTTCGGGCCGTGGCGCGTGATCGACGCGCCGCTCGCCGAGACCGCGATCGTCGGCGGCTGCACCGGCGCCGCGATCATGGGCATGCGCCCCGTCGCGGAGATGCAGTTCGCCGACTTCATCTCCTGCGCGTGGGATCACCTCGTCACCGTCGCCGCCAAGCAGCGCTGGCGCGCGGGAACCCCGGTCCCGATGGTCATACGACTGCCGTCGGGCGGCGGCTTCTCGGGAGGGCCGTTCCATTCCCAGAACCCGGAGTCGTCGTTCGCCCACATTCCGGGGCTCAAGTGCGTCTGCCCGGCGACCCCGGAGGACGCGAAGGGCCTGCTCATCAGCGCGATCGAGGACCCGAATCCGGTTCTCTACTTCGAGCACAAGCACCTCTACCGCCGGATCAAGGGCGAGGTGCCCGAGGAGCGCTACACGACGCCGCTCGGCAAGGCGCGCATCCACCGAGAGGGCGACGACGTCTCGGTCATCACGTGGGGCGCGATGGTCTACACGGCCGACGAGGCCGCGCAGCAGCTCGAGTCGGACGGCGTCTCGGTCGAGATCGTCGATCTCCGCACGGTCATGCCGTGGGACAAGGCCGCGGTGCTCGAGTCGGCACGGAAGACGTCGAAGGTGCTCGTGCTGCACGAGGACACGCGCAGCGGCGGCTTCGGCGGGGAGATCGCGGCGACCGTCGCCGAGGAGGCGTTCGAGGACCTCGACGCGCCCGTGAAGCGGCTCGCGGCGCCCGACTGTCCCGTCCCGTTCTCGCCGGTGCTCGAGAAGACATACATCCCGCAGGTCGACGACGTCGTCGGCGCCTTGCGCGAGCTCGCGGAGTACTAGGAAGGAGCCATGGCCACGGACACCGCTGTCGACGTCGTGATGCCCCAGATGGGCGTGTCCGTCTCGGAAGGGACGATCACGCGCTGGCTGAAGCAGGAGGGCGAGCAGGTCGAGGCCGACGAGCCGCTGCTCGAGATCTCGACGGACAAGGTCGACACCGAGGTGCCGAGCCCCGCTTCCGGGACGCTGACGCAGATCCTCGTCCAGGAGGGCGAGACCGTCGACGTCGGCACGAAGCTCGGCCAGATCGGGGGGGCAGCCGCCGAGGCTCCTGCCCCGGAGCAGCCCGAGCCCGAGGCCGCGCCGCCCGAGCCTGCGACCGCGGAGGCCGCGGCAGAAGCCGAGGCGGCGTCGCCCGCCGAGAGCCCCGCTCCCGCCGCGCCCGAGCCGTCCGCGGCTCCTCCCGCCGTCCAGCCTGCGGCGCCGACCGGCAACGGCAAGGCGTTCGTGTCCCCGGTCGTCGCGCGCATCGCCGGCGAGCACGGGATCGACCCGTCCCAGGTGCCCGGCACCGGCACCGGCGGGCGCGTGACCAAGAAGGACATCCTCGCCTTCGTCGAGTCCGGAGGCACCCAGCAACAGCCCGCGCAGCAGCCCGCGCAGCAGCCCGCCGCCGAGGCGCCCGCACCGCAGCCGCAGGCCGAGGCCGCCGCTCCGGCGGCGCCGGCCCAGGCTCCGCCTCCACCGCCGAAGCCTCCCGCTCCGGCGCCGATCGTCGCGGGCGAGACGCTGCCCGGCGAGACCGTCGAGCCGATGACCGCGATGCGTCGCGGAATCGCCGAGCACATGCGGCGCTCTCTCGACACGTCCGCCCACGTCACGAGCGCGATCGAGGTCGACTTCTCGCGCATCGTGGCCGTGCGCAACCAGCTGAAGAAGGAGTACCAGGCGGCCTACGGCGTCAACCCGACCTACCTCGCCTTCGTCGCGAAGGCGTCGGTCGAGACGCTGCGCGAGTACCCGTACGTGAACGCCGAGATGCGCGGCGACTCGATCGTCACGCGCAACTTCGTCAACCTCGGCATCGCCGTCGAGCTCGCCGAGGGCAAGGGACTGATCGTCCCGGTCCTCCGCAACGCCGAGGGCCTGAACCTCCTCGGGCTCGCCCGCGGGATCTCGGAGATCGCCGCGAAGGCGCGGAACAAGCAGCTCGTGCCCGACGACGTCCAGGGCGGCACGTTCACGATCACGAACCCGGGCGGCTACGGCACGTTCCACGGGACGCCCGTCATCAGCCAGCCGCAGTCGGCGATCCTCGGCACGTACGCGCTCGTCAAGCGCCCGTGGGTGGTCGAGGACGAGCTCGGCCAGGACGTGATCGCGATCCGGCCGCTGATGAACATCACGCTCACCTACGACCACCGCCTCGTCGACGGCGCACTCGCGGGCCGATTCCTCCGCGACCTGCGCGAGCGGCTCGAAGGCTGGGAGGGCGACGGCGAATAGGCTCGTCCCGTTCCTCGGCTACGAGGACGCGGCCGCCGCGATCGACTGGCTCTGCGCGGCCTTCGGCGCGACCGAGAACGCCGCCGTGCGGGCGACCGACGCGAACGGGACGGTCATGCACGCCGAGCTCGACCTCGAAGGGTCGACGATCTTCCTTTCCACGCCGGCGGGCTACGTCGGCTCGCGCAGGCATCGCGAGAGCTGCGAGATCGAGCGCGGGATGCACGAGAACGCGTGGGTGATCGACGGGCTGTTCGTCGAGGTCCGCGACGCCGAGGCGCACCACGCCCGCGCGGCCGGGGCGGGCGCGACGATCCTCCGCGAGCCCGAGGAGCCCGGCATCGGCTACCGCATCTATACGGCCGAGGATCTCGAGGGCCACCGCTGGATGTTCGGCGAGCGGCTCCCCGAGTAGGGGCCCTCATCGGCCACACAGCGCAGGCGGCCGTCGTGCGGACGGAGTTCTCCGACGAAGAATGCTCGCGTGCGGTGTGCCGGGCCGGCGTCTACCGCGGCTTCGAGTAGCCGGGAGGTCTCTAGGCGACCGCGGCCAGCACGGAGACGAGCGGCTGCGGGACTTCCTCCGGCTCCATGGCCTCGACGAGGAGCGGCGGATAGCGGTGCTGACGCCCGCCGTTCTGGAGCCAGCGCCGGAGCTGCCGCTCCACGGGCCGTCCGCGCCAGTAGAGCTGGTTCTGGAAGTTGCGAAACGTCTCCAGCTCGTCCTGCGCCGCGACGACCTCCTGGACGCGGTCGGGGCCGAGCGCACGGATCAGCTCGTCCTCGAGATCCCTGACGCAGACGTGCGTCGCGTCGCCGAGGACACGTCGGAACCACCGTTCCTCGCCTGCGTCGCAGAGACCGGCGACGCGCTTCTCCTCGTAGCCGGCGGAGGCCCGGCGGATCGCCTGCGCGCCGCCGATGGGAACGATCTCGATGCCGCCGAGGTCCAGCTCGAGCCGGCGCGCGACCGCCTCGAGCGCGACCCGGTCGGTGACCCCTTCGACGAGGACGACTCCGCCCATGCCCGCCACGCTAGCCTGACCTCGTGGCGACCGGCGGCTACCTCCTCCAGCTCGGCGAGGTGCCGTACCTCGGGGCCTGGGACCTGCAGCGCGCCCTGGCCGGCGCCGTCTCGCAGGGGGCGATCCCCGACACCGTCGTCCTCCTCCAGCATCCACCGGTCGTGACGCTCGGACGGCGCACCGACGAGAGCGCCGAGCTGCACGTCCCCGAGAGCGCGGAGGTCGAAGTCGTGGAGACCGACCGCGGCGGCAAGTCGACGTACCACGGCCCGGGCCAGCTCGTCTGCTACCCGATCCTCGACCTGAAGCGGCACGGCCGCGACGTGAAGCGGTACGTCCGCAACCTCGAGGACGCGCTGATCGGAACCCTCGCGCCGCTCGGCGTCGAAGGGACCCGGCTCGAGGGGCTGACCGGCGTCTGGCTGCAGCGGCCGCCGCGGAAGATCGCCTCGATCGGCGTCCACGTCTCGCGCTGGGTGACGACGCACGGCTACGCGCTCAACGTCGACCTCGACCCCGCGCCCTTCACCGACTGGATCACGGCATGCGGCCTCGAGGACGCGATGTTCACGACGATCGCCCGCGAGCTCGACGCGCCGGTGACCGTGGACGAGGTCAGGCCGCACGCGGTCGCCGCGCTGGAGGACGTCTTCGGGCTCGAGCTGGAGGAGCTGCCCGCGGAGGACGGCGCCGGTCTCTGGTCGCAGCCGGTGCACGCGCAGCTCGCGACGAGCCGCTAGCCCAGCCAGCCCTCCCGGAACGCTCCCTCCCGCCGGTCGGGGAACCGCGCGTAAGCCACGTCCGGATCGGTCGTCTCCTCTTCGGTGGAGGCGTCGTGCTTCATCGCGACCTCGGAGTACGGGTAGCCGCCCCAGTCCGGCCCCGCCTGGTGCTCGCGCGCACCGATGGCGAGAATCGCGGACGGCCCGGTGCCTGCGCCCACGATCGTGTGCGGGACGGGCACAGGAGTGTGGACGTAGTCCCACTGGCGGAGCGGATGCTCCTCGTCCTCGACGATGAGGAGCGCCTCGCCCGAGAGCACGAGGAATCCCTCCTGGTCGGCCTCCCAGTGGTACATCGACATCGGCTGCCCGGGCTCGAGGACGAAGACGTTGGCGCCCACCTGCGCGCCGTCGTCGTCGACGAGCTCGGTCACGAACCCTCGCGGACCGCGATCCCACCACTGCATGTCCCGGAAGTTGCGGACGAACCAGCTCACGGACGGACTATGCCCGAAGGCCGTCCAGCACGACACCGAGGTAGCGGCGCCACTGGCCCGCCGGCGCGCTCGTCAGGGCCGAGCGGACGAGGAGCTGGACGTCGAGCGGCTTGACGTCTGCCCGCACCGCCCCCGCGTGCTGCGCACGCGAGACGACCTTCGCGACGAGGCGCGTGAGCTCGGCGGCGCCCGGCTTCTCGCCGCAGTGGACGACGCAGCGGTGCAGCCCCGGCGTGCTCATGCTCAGCTCGGCGACGCGGCGGACGAAGTCGAAGAACGCCTCGCCTGGATCGTCCGAGGCGAGCGCCTCGCGCGCGAGCTCGCACATCTGCGCGAAGTGCCGCTCGACGACGGCGTAGATCAGGTCGTCCTTCGTCGGGAAGCGGCGGAAGACCGTCCCGTGGCCGACCCCGGCCGCGTGCGCGATCTCGTCGATGCTCGCGTCGGGCCCCGACGCGGCGAACGCCTCCGCCGCCGCGTCGAGCACCCGCTCGAGATTTCGTCGCGCGTCCGCGCGAAGCTCGGTCATCCAGCGGCGAGAGCAGGCTCGCGCTCGGCCTCGGCCTCGATCCGGGCCACATGCCGCTTGCGCAGGAGCGCGAGCATGACGCCGAGGCTCAGAGCGACGAGGACGCCCGCGCCGGCAAACGCGTAGTGGAAGCCGTGTACCTGCGCGGCGGCCGACGTGCCGTGCGTGTGCCCGGTCGCGATCGTCGTGAGAATGGCGAGCCCGAGCGCCCCGCCGACCTGCTGCGACGTGTTGAAGAGCCCGGAGGCGAGCCCCTGATCCTCGTCGTCGAGCCCGGTCGTCGCCACGAGCGTGAGCGGCATGAAGATTGCGCCCATGCCGAGCGAGCCGACGATCATCCCCGGCAGGACGTCGATCGCGTACGAGCCGTCGACCGGCATGCGGGCGAACAGGACCATCCCGATGACGGTCAGCACCATGCCGGCGGCAGCGACAGGCCGCACGCCGATCCGCGGCGCGAGGCCCGACGCGAGACCCGCCGAGAGCATCACGCCGGCCGTGAACGGCAGGAACGAGACGCCGGCCTTCAGGGGTCCGAAGCCGAGGATCTGCTGGATGTAGAGCGAGTTGAAGAAGAACATCGCGAACATGCCGGAGAAGGCGAGGAACATGGCGACGTTCGCCGTCAGGAGCGAGCGCACCCGGAAGATCGAGAGCCGGACGAGCGGCTCCGCCGAGCGCTGCTCGATCGCGACGAAGGCCGCGAGCAGCGCGACGGCTGCGATGAACGAGACGACCGTCGTCGTCGATCCCCACCCGTGCGAGGCCGAGTTGACGAGCGCGTAGACGAGCGCCATCAGGCCGCCGGTGACCGTGACGGCGCCGGCGAGGTCGTAGCCCCGATGAACGTTCTCGTCCTTCGACTCCGGCACGAGGCGCGTCGCGGCCAGGAAGGTGAGGATGCCGACCGGCACGTTGACGAAGAAGATCCAGCGCCACGAGAACGACTGCGTGAGCGCACCGCCGAGCACGAGCCCGACGGCGGAGCCGCCGATCGCGATCGCGGCCCAGACGCCGAGCGCCCGCGCCCGCTCCTTTCCTTCGGCGAACGTCGTCGAGATGATCGAGAGCGCGGCAGGCGAGATGAGCGCCGCGCCGAGTCCCTGGAGCGCCCGGAAGCCGATCAGCTCACCCGAGCTGGTTGCGATTCCGTCGAGCAACGAGGCGGCCGTGAAGACGACGAGCCCGACGAGGAAGAGCCGCTTCCGTCCCAGGAGGTCGCCCGCGCGCCCGCCGAGCAGCAGGAAGCCGGCGAAGACGAGCGTGTACGCGTTGATCACCCACTGCAAGCTGGCCTCGTTCTTGAAGCCGAGCGAGGACTGGATGTGCGGCAGCGCGACGTTCACGATCGTCGCGTCGAGCACGACCATGAACTGCGCGAGGCAGATGATGACGAGTACGACCCAGGGATTCGTGGAATGGCGGCTCATTCAGCTCCTTACGTAAGCGGACTGCGCAGTCCGTTTCAGGCTAGCAGCGGTCGGTCTCCCTACGCCACCTAGACTGGAACGCACCCATGGAGTCATCGCTTCCCGTCGCAGAGCGGCCCCGCCGTCCCGAGTGGATGAAGGTGCGCGCGCCGTCCAAGGACGGCTCGTACTTCGACGTGCAGAAGCTCGTGCACGGGCTCTCGCTGCACACGATCTGCGAGGAGGCGCGCTGCCCGAACATCTCCGAGTGCTGGGGCCGCGGCACCGCGACCTTCCAGATCCTCGGCGACACGTGCACCCGCGCCTGCCGGTACTGCTACGTCCACTCCGGCAAGCCCGAGTCGCCGCCCGACCCGCTGGAGCCGCTGCGGCTCGCGCAGGCCGCGGCGCAGATGAAGCTCAAGCACGTCGTCGTCACCTCGGTCGACCGCGACGACGTCCCCGATCGTGGCGCGGCCCACTACGCCGCGACGATTCGCGCGCTCAAGGCGAAGCTGCCCGGGGCCTCGGTCGAGGTCCTGACGCCCGACTTCCTCGGCGGCGAGGAGGAGGCGCTGCAGACGGTGCTCGGCGCCCGTCCCGAGGTCTTCAACCACAACATCGAGACGGTGCGGCGCCTCCACGCGCGGATGCGCGGCGCGAAGGCGAGCTACGACGGCGCGCTGTCGCTGTTGCGGCGGGCCAAGGAGATCGCGGACTATCCCGTCCTCACGAAGTCGGGGATCATCGTCGGCCTCGGCGAGACGAACGACGAGGTCGTCGAGACGATGCGCGACCTGCGCGCGAACGGCGTCGACGTCGTCACGATCGGCCAGTACCTCCAGCCGAGCGCGAAGCACGCGCAGATCGATCGCTGGGTCCATCCGGACGAGTTCCGCTGGTTCCGCGAGCAGGGCGAGGCACTCGGCTTCGGCTCCGTCTTCTCGGGGCCGCTCGTGCGCTCGAGCTACCGCGCGGACGAGCAGCGTCACGCAGCCGAGACCGGCCGCGGCGCCGTTGCGTACTAGGCCCGCGGACAAAATCGCTTCGCCTTGTGAAGCAACGATCTGCTCTATAGGATCGCCCGGTCAATCTCAGGGGCACGATCCCGGGACGTTCCGGGACCGGGGCGAAAACGAAGGGGGAGGTACTCGTGCGAAAGGCAGCTCTTGGTGTCTGCGTGGTTGTCGCGGTGGCACTCGTCGTCGCGACGGCCGCAGCCACAGGCCCGAAGGCAGCGACCGCAAAGAACGTGGGCACGTGGACGAACGCCGTTCAGGGCCAGCTGTTCAAGGCAGGGACGGCAAGCGTCAGCGGAGCCGGCCCCGCCTCGACCGTTCAGACGGGTCTGCCGAACGAGATCGACTCGGCGACCCTCGGCGATGCCGACGCGAGCAACGGCGGCGGCGGCGATGACGATGCGGGCACGAGCCGCACGCTGCCCGGCGCCGTCAGAGGGAACGGACATGCCATCAGCGCAACTGCCAGGTCGAAGGCGAACGGCGAGCTCGGCACCAACTGGCAGGGCCTGAACTTCCACGACCAGCGCTTCGCGAACAACGGGAACCAGTTCTCCGTCGAGCCGCCCGACCAGGGGCTCTGCGCAGGCAATGGCTTCGTGGTCGAGGCCGTGAACGACGTGGTGCAGGTCTACGACACCGGCGGCAACGCGCTGCTGAACGGTGGCAACGCCGTCGACCTCAACACCTTCTACGGATACCCCGCCGCGATCGACCGCGTCGGAGGGACGGGCGACGGCCCGGAGATCACCGATCCATCGTGCATCTACGACGCCGGCGTGAACCGGTTCTTCCTCGTGGTGCTGACTCTCGACCGCGTCGGGACGACGGCGACGATCGCCCAGACGGACCATCTCGACATCGCGGTGAGTAATTCCGGCGATCCGACCGGGAGCTGGACGATCTACAAGCTGCCGGTGCAGGACGACGGCACCGACGGCACTCCGGACCACGGCTGCTTCCAGATCCTGAGCGGGCATCTGGTTCACGGGGCATGCCTGGGCGACTATCCGCACATCGGCTCGGATGCGAGCGGGATCTATCTCACGACCAACGAGTTCTCGCTCCAGCCGGGGGCTCCGGGCTTCTTCGGCTCGCAGATCTACGCGATCTCGAAGCAGGCGCTCGTCAGCGGCGCGTCGTCGATCCCCTTCGAGCACCTCGACACGCTGGGTGCCGGTCCCGACGGCGCAGGCTTCACCGTGTGGCCCGCCCAGTCCGCCGGTGCGCACTACGACTCGGACAACAACGGCACGGAGTTCTTCCTGAGCTCGCGCGCCGTGTTCACCGACGAAGGCACGAGCGACAGCATCCTCCAGTGGGCACTGACGAACACGGCATCGCTGAACAGCGCGACGCCGGACCTCGCCGGCACCATCAGGGATGTCCCCGTGGAGGAGTACGCCGTCCCGGGGCTCGCCAGGCAGCCCGCCGGCAACCACCCGCTCGAGGACTGCATCGCGGACACGACGGTTCATCCAACCTGCAACACGACGGTCGCAGGGATCGGCACGCACAACGCCGCGACGTTCGCGAACCACTCGCTCAACGCGAACGACTCACGGATGCAGCAGGTGATGTACGCGAACGGGAAGTTGTGGGGCGCCCTCGACACCGAGGTGACCGTCAACGACGTCGACCGTGCCGGCATCGCCTACTACGTGCTCAACCCGAACTCCGGGCACGTCGTCGTCCAGGGCCAGCTCGGCTCCTCGGACACCGACTACACGTATCCGGCGATCGGCGTTCTCCAGAACGGCAGGGGCGTGATGGCGTTCACCCTCACCGGTGATCACGACTTCCCGAGCGCCGCGTACACGAGCATCGACGCCAACGTGGGTGCCGGGCCGGTCCAGGTCGCCCACGAAGGTGACGGCGCCTGGGACGGCTTCACGCAGATCGTCGCGTTCGGCGCGGGACGCCCGCGCTGGGGCGACTACGGAGCAGCCGCACCGATGGGCAACTCCATCTGGGTCGCGTCCGAGGACGTCGAGCAGACGTGTGACTATGCGACGTACTTCGCAGACCCGACCTGCGGCGGAACCCGTGGCGCGCTCAGCAATTGGGCGACCCACATCAGCCAGGTCACGCCGTAAGACCGCATCGCTGCGGGGGCCGCACCGCGCGGCCCCCGCTCGACTACTCCGCTACCGAATCCCGGTGTCGATGAAGACGTTCAGCGTCGACATGCGCCCGCGCGAGACGCTCGCCGAGAGCGGTCCGTAGGTCGCTTTCGCGACGCCGGCGATGCGGACGGCGTAGCGGCCGGCCGCGAGATGGATCGAGTAGCGGCCACGGGCATCCGTGCGCACGCCGTGCGCGACGCCGTTGCGGACGAACACCACGCGCGCGTTGGCCACCGGAGCGGAGCAGGAAACCTCCGCCTGGCACACCGGCTGTGTCGGCCCGCGCCTCACGGACCCTCGGACGCCGCTCCCGACGGTCGAGGCGCTCGACGCCGTCGGTGCGACGACGAGGATCGCGAACGCCGAAAACAACAGGATGCGCTTGACGTTTCTCATGCATCGCATCCTTCCGCATCCGCCCCCGGATCAACCGTAAGGAAGGCGTAAAAAGAGCTCGCGCACGCGCTCGCCGACCCGCTCAGGCGTCGTGCGGCTTCGCCATCGCCCGGTAGTCGAGCGCCTCGTCCAGGACGGAGTCCTCGACGCCCTTCTCCCGCGCGACCTCGCGGAGCGAGCGGCCGGATGCGGCGGCATCCTTGACGATCTCGGTCGCGCGGTCGTAGCCGATGTACGGGTTGAGCGCCGTCGCCGCCGAGAGGGTGAGCTCGGCATAGCGCTCGCAGTTCTCGCGGTTGGCCTCGATCCCGTCGACGCACTTCTCCGCGAAGAGGCGGCACGCGCTCGCGAGCAGTTTCACCGAGTCGAGGATGTTGCGCGCGAGCAGCGGCACGAAGACGTTGAGCTCGAAGTGCCCCTGCATCCCGCCGATCGCGATCGCGGTGTCGTTGCCGATCACCTGGGCAGCGACCTGCGTCACGACCTCCGGCATCACCGGATTGACCTTGCCCGGCATGATCGAGCTCCCTTTCTGCAGCTCGGGCAGCGCGATCTCGGCGAGTCCGGCACGCGGCCCCGAGCCGAGGAAGCGGATGTCGTTCGCGACCTTCGTCAGTGAGACGGCGACGGTCTTCAGCGCTCCCGAGACCTCGACGATCCCGTCGCGCGCAGCCTGCGCCTCGAACGGATCGGCGGGTGCGGCGATCTCCAACCCGGTCTCGCGCGCGAGCACGTCGCGGACGCGCGCGGCGAACTCCGGGTGCGTGTTGAGCCCGGTCCCGGTCGCGGTTCCGCCGAGCGGAATCTGACCGAGCCGCGGCAACGCGTCGCGGACGCGTGCGATGCCCTGCCGGACCTGCGCCGCGTAGCCCCCGAACTCCTGGCCGAGCGTGACCGGAACGGCGTCCATCCAGTGTGTGCGACCGGACTTGACGACGTCGTCGAACTCCCGCGCCTTCGCCTCGAGCGACGCTGCGAGCTTGTCCATCGCCGGGAGGAGGTCACGGGTGATCTCGTCGAGAGTCGCGAGGTGGACGGCCGAGGGGAAGACGTCGTTCGAGGACTGGCCCATGTTGACGTCGTCGTTCGGGTGGACGTCCTCACCCGCGAGCGTCGCGATCACCTCGTTCGCGTTCATGTTCGACGAGGTCCCGGAGCCGGTCTGGAAGACGTCGATCGGGAACTGGTCGTCGAGCTCGCCGTCGGCGATCCGGGCCGCTGCGGCCGCGATCCGCTCCGCCTTCTCCGTGTCGAGCAGGTCGAGGTCGGCGTTGACGCGCGCGGCGGCGCCCTTGATGCGGCCGAGCCAGCGTGCGACGGGGGCCGGAATCGGCTCGCCCGAGACCGGGAAGTTGATCACGGCCTTCGTGGTCTCACCTCCCCACAGCTCCTGCCGCCCCTCCGTCTTCGCCACGAGGCGAGTGTAGGGAAGTGCAGCCGGGTGGCGCCGCGGGAAACTACGCGACGGACGGGAGCCGGCGCTCGGCACCGGACCGCTTGATCGTCGTGCGGCGCTCGGGCTCGGCCAGCTCGAGCACGGGGGCCCAGCCGAGGTAGCCGCATTCCGGGCACTCAGGGGACTCGAAGTGCTTGAACCGGTCCCGCTTGGCGACGCGCGTGGTGCGGCACTGGAGGCATTCGACGACGAGAGACTCCACGTCAGGTTCATCGGCTCCGCGGGCCGAACCGATGTCCCCCGATCGGGTGCTGCTAGCCCGCGCCGCTCGCGATGCGCTCGGCCGCCGCCAGCAGCTCGTCCCAGGAGCAGAGCTTGACCCGCGGACGCCCGGCCCTCTCGCCTGCGGCGCGCTCGACCTCGTCGATCGCCGTCCAGCCGTCGTACTCGACGACGCGGACTCCGCGCTCGGCGAGCAGCGCGTCGACGGCCGCAGCGGTTGCCTCCGGCTTCGGCTCGAGCCGTCCCGCCGCCGCGTCCTCCAGGAGGAGCTGCACCGTCTCCGCGGCGTCCTTCTTGTTCGTGCCGATCACGCCGGTCGGCCCCCGCTTGATCCAGCCGGCGCAGTAGACGCCCGGCTCGACGCGACCTCCCTCGTTGGGAATCGTCCCGCTGCCGGAATCGAAGACGACGCCGGGGAGCTCGACGCCGTGGTAGCCGACGCTGCGGAAGACGAGCCCGCACGACAGGGTCTCGCGGTCGTCCGTCGGCACCGCGCGCTCGTTCGCGTCGAGCTCGTTGCGGACGAGCTCGATCCCCTCGACGCGCTCCTCGCCGAGGATCGCGATCGGCGACCGGAAGAAGCAAAAGACGACCCGGCGCCGCTTTCCCTCGGGCTCGCCCGCGGCCAGCTCGTGCAGCACCGCGACGTTGCGCTCGGCGTTCGTGCCGTGCGGCTCCGCGCCGTCGAGATCGGCGGAGTCGACCAGAACGTCGGCGCCCGCCAGCTCGCCCATCTCCTGGAGCTCGGGGGTCGTGAACGCGGCCTGGGCAGGTCCGCGGCGGCCGACGACGACGATCTCGCGCAGCGGCGAGCTCGCGATCGCGGCGATCGACGCATCGGTCGCGTCCGTCGGCGCGAGCTCCTCCTCGGTCAGTGCGAGCATCCGCGCCACGTCGAGAGCCACGTTCCCGTTCCCGATCACGACCGCGCGCTCGACCGAGAGGTCGAAGTCGAGCTGCTGGAAGTCGGGATGGCCGTTGTACCAGGCCACGAGCTCCGTGGCCGCCCAGGAGCCGGGCAGGTCCTCGCCCGGAATGCCGAGGCGGCGGTCGGTCTGCGCGCCGACCGCATAGATGACCGCGTCGTAGAGGCGGACGAGGTCGGCGTGGTGGATGTCGCGCCCGACCTCGACGTTGCCGAGGAAGCGGAACCCCGGCTGGTCGGCGATCCGCTCGAACGCGCGCGAGACGGTCTTCAGCTTCGGGTGGTCCGGAGCGACGCCGAGCCGGACGAGCCCCCAAGGCGTGGGCAGCCGCTCGATCATGTCCACCTCGACCGGGGGGTCGGCGCTCAGGAGCGCACCGGCGGCGTAAAAACCGGCGGGGCCCGATCCGACGACGGCGACGCGCATTACGCGCGCGACTCTAGTCGCGTCTGCCGGGATACCGGTCTTCGAGCGTGATCATCACGCGGCGGAGGAGCGAGTTCAGCTGCTCCTTCTCGCGGTCGGTCAGCGCCGCCGCGAGCAGGGCCTCCTTGGGTGCCTGGATGGCCATCGCCAGCTCGTGCTTCTCCCGGCCCTTCTCGGTCAGCTCGACGATCACGCTCCGCCGGTCCTCCGGATCGCGAAGCCGGCGGACGAGACCTTCCTTCTCGAGCGCGTCGAGCCGGCTCGTCATCGCGCCGGTCGTCAGGTCGGCGCGACGGGCGAGCCAGCCGGCCTTGCGGCGGTAGGGCTCGCCGGTCCAGCGGAGCGCCGTCAGCACGTGCCAGTCGCTGACGGTCAGCCCGAGCTGCTCGAGCGTCTCGTTGTGCATGCGCTTGATGCGGTGGTTGATGCCGCCGATGCGGTCGACGATCCCCTCGACCGTCAGGTCGAGGTCGGCCGGCAGATCGGCGCTGATCTCCTCGAGGAAGCCGTCGACGTGGTCCTTGTCGCGGGTCTTCTTCTTGGGGCCGGGCATGTGCGAAGTGTTCATCAAATTCCTCTTGACGTCAAGATAGCGCGTTGCTAATATCTCGATATCAAGATACTTGAGATCGAGAGGAGGAGAGCGCCACGCATATGTATCCGGCAGATCCGCATTTCGCCCGGCTCGTGCACCATGAGCACGAGGAACGTCTCCGCGCCGCGTTCCACACCCAGACCTCGAGGAGGCCCGTATGGCAACCACTGAGACTTCGTACCGCGTTCTCTCGCTTCCCCAGGAGGGACGCGAGGGTGACGGCGAGAGGGTGTTCATCCCCCTCCGCCGCACGCTCGAGATAGGCGCCTTCGGAGCGGGCGCCATGTATCAGGCCAGGGCCGGCGAAGAGATCGTCAACGAGCACGACGAGCTCGGCCCGGGCGCCGACAAGCAGGAGGAGCTCTACGTGGTCGTGCAGGGAAGCGCGACGTTCACGCTCGGCGGTGACGAGGTCGAGGCACCGCAGGGCACGGTCGTCTTGGTCCAGCCGGAAACGACCCGGAAAGCCGTGGCGACGAGCGACGAGACGGTCGTGCTCGCCGTCGGCGGGCGGCGCGGCGAGGCCTACCGCCTTCCGCCCGGCGCAGAGCTCTACGACTTCTTCGAGCACTACAACGCGAAGGACTACGAGGGCGCGCTGGAGGCCTGTCACGTGGCGCTCAAGAAGTTCCCCGGAAACGCATTGATCCTCTACAACATCGCCTGCATGCAGAGCTTGCTCGGGCGCGGCGACGAGGCCCTCGAGACGCTGGGCACGTCGGTCGAGACGTGGCCGAAGTTCAAGGAGAACGCGCAGAAGGACGACGACTTCGCGCCGATCCGCGAGGACCCGCGCTTCGTCGAGCTAGTGGGGTAGCACCAGCAGCGTCAGTGGGCGCAGCCGGAGCCGCAGCCGGCTGCGTCCTCGGGCGCCTCACCCTCGGCCACCTGGAACGAGTGGCCGCACCCGCACGAGGCGACGGCGTTCGGGTTCTCGATCTTGAACCCGGACTCCTGAATCGTCTCGAGGTAGTCGACCTGCGCGCCCATGAGATAGGGCGCGCTGAAGGGATCGACGACGACGGTGACGCCCTCGCACTCGAACTCGTGGTCGCCCTCCTGGGCGCCGCGGTCGAAGCCGAGGCCGTACTGGAACCCGGAGCAGCCGCCGCCCTCGATCGCGACGCGCAGCACCGACACGTCCTCCTCCGACGCCATGAGGTCGCGGATCTTCACTGCCGCGGCCGGCGTCAGCGAGACGATGCTGTCGGTGCGCTCCTGGATCTCCATCTGCGTCGCATCGTAGCAACGTGACTCCCGGCTACCCGGTCTCGCGCGTACCGCCGCGACAGCCCGACTTTGTAACAGCCGCTGCAGGCACGGTTGCGTGGAATCGGTACCTGCAAGTGCACCCTCGCGACATTGATAACGTCAGCGATTCGGTGAGTGCTTCGGGCTGCGCGAACGGGTAAGGGGAGACGCGCGAAGTAGATGCTGCATAGCTGGCTGCCATTCCTGATCTACGGGATCCTCGCGCTCGTCATCCCGGGCTCGATGATGTGGATGTCGTTCAAGTTCGCGCAGCGGCCGGCGGGCCGCACCCGCGCGCGCACCGTTCCGTTCGAGTCGGGCGTCTCGACCGGCCCTCTGCCGCGGCAGCGGTTCAGCGTGAGCTTCTACCTGACGGCGATGCTCTTCATCGTCTTCGACATCGAGATCGTCTTCCTCTATCCGCTTGCCGTGCAGCTCCACGCGCTCGGCTGGTTCGGCTTCGCGGAGCTCGCGTTCTTCATCGTCATCCTCCTCGTCGCGTACGTCTACATCTGGCGCAAGGGAGCGCTGAACTGGTGACGCCCCGTGGCTGACGAGAAGCCGACGCGCCTGCGCGACTACGGCCTCCAGTCGGAGCGGCTGCTCTGGCCGACGAAGGGGCCGTCGCGCTTCGAGGAGGAGCTCGGGACGGAGGAGATCGAGCGCGCGCTCGGGATCACGACGCTCGAGAAGGCAGTGCGCTGGGCGCAGACGAAGTCCATGTGGCCCGACACGTTCGGGCTGGCCTGCTGCGCGATCGAGATGATGTCGATCGTCTCCGCGCGCTACGACATCGCGCGCTTCGGGATGGAGGCCTTCCGCTCGTCGCCGCGCCAGGCCGACCTGCTCATCGTCTCGGGCCGCGTCGCGCACAAGATGGCGGAGCCGATCCGCCAGATCTACGACCAGATGCTCGAGCCGAAGTGGGTGATCGCGATGGGCGTCTGCGCGAGCTCCGGCGGGATGTTCAACAACTACACGATCCTGCAGGGGGTCGACCGGATCATCCCGGTCGACATCTACATCCCCTTCTGCCCGCCGCGGCCGGAGGCGCTGATGGAGGGGATCATCCGGCTGCACGAGGCGCATCTCGCCGGCGTGCCGCCCGCCTACGAGCGCGTGGGAGTCGCCACGTGAGCGAATGGGCACGCGTGCCGGGCTACGTCTCGCACCGGGACGGGCCGGAGATGCCGACGGTGACGGTCGAGACGGAGCTCATCCGCGAGGCCTGCGAGCACGCGCGTGACCAGCTCGGCTTCGACATGTGCGTCGACGTCGTCGCGACCGACTACCTCGGCTGGGGCGGCGAGGGCGTGTCCGGCTACATCGGCACGTCGACCGGCCGCGACCTCATGCACCCGATGACGCAGGGACTCCAGGTGCTGCCCGAGCTCAAGCCGAAGCGGTTCTCGGTCAGCTACCACCTCCTCGCGCTGCGCCAGGGCGCGCCGCGGGCGCGGCTCCAGTGCTGGGCCGACGAGGGCGAGCACGTGGCAAGCGTCGTGTCCGTCTGGCCGACATGCGACTGGCACGAGCGCGAGGTCTACGACCTGATGGGGATCGTCTTCGACTCCCACCCGAACCTCGAGCGGCTCCTCCTGCCGGAGGACTGGGAAGGCCACCCGCTGCGCAAGGACTACCCGATCGGCGGTGAGCCCGTCCGGTTCAGCGACGCGGAATGAGCGCGACCGTCCCGCCCCCCGCCACCCGTCGCCGCTGGCCGGTCGTCGCCGACGACCAGTACGACGGCTCGCGGATCCCGTCGCGGATCCCGACCGTCCTCGAGATGCCGCCCGAGCTGCGCGACACCGAGGACGTCCTCCAGGTCAACTTCGGCCCGAACCACCCGTCGACGCACGGCGTCCTGCGCCTAATCGTCGACCTCCACGGCGAGGAGGTCGTCGGCGTCTCGGCCGTCGTGGGCTACCTCCACACCGGCTTCGAGAAGTCGATGGAGACGAAGACGTACTGGAAGGACGTCACGTTCCCGGAGCGGATCGACTACGTCGGCTACCAGAACAACGAGCTCGTCTTCGTCCTCGCGGTCGAGCAGCTGCTCGAGCTCGAGACGCCCACGAAGGCGAAGTGGATGCGGATGCTCCTCTGCGAGCTCAACCGGATCCACTCGCATCTCGTCTTCCTCGGCACGTCGGCGCTCGAGCTCGGGGCGATCTCGATGTTCTGGTACTGCTTCCGCGAGCGGGAGACGATCCTCGACCTGTTCGAGCTCGTCACGGGGCAGCGGATGCACACCCGCTACTTCCAGGTCGGCGGGCTCGCCGAGGACATCCCGCGGGGCTTCTTCCCCGAGTGCCGCAAGTTCGTCGAGTGGATGCCGCACGCGCTCGACGACTACAAAGGCATCCTCGACCGGAACGAGATCTGGCTCGAGCGCACCAAGGGGATCGGCGTCCTGTCGGCCCGCGACGCGATCGCGCTCGGACAGACCGGCCCGATCCTGCGCGCCTCGGGCGTCGACTGGGACCTCCGCCGCGACCAGCCGTACCTCCACTACGACCAGGTCGATTTCGGCGTGCCGGTCTACCCCGAGGGCGACGTCTACGCCCGCTACCGCGTGCGCCTGGACGAGATGGCGGAGTCGACGAACATCGTCCGCCAGTGCCTCGACAAGCTCGAGCGCATGGAGGGGATGCCGTGGATAGCGGACGACCGCAAGGTCGTGCTGCCGCCGCGCGAGGAGCTCCACACGTCGATGGAGTCTCTCATCCACCACTTCAAGATCGTCACCGAGGGATTCCGCGTTCCCGAGGGCGAGATCTACGTCGCGGTCGAGTCGCCGCGCGGGGAGTCCGGCTGCTATCTCGTCTCGGACGGCGGCCCGAAGCCGTGGCGCGTCCACTTCCGCGCGCCGTCGTTCGTCGCGCTCGAGGCGACGGCGACCTGCCTTGAGAACACGCTCATCGCGGACCTGATCGCGGTCGTCGGCTCGCTCGACGCCGTCATGGGGGACACGGACCGATGAGCTTCTACGACGAGGTGCAGGAGCTGCGCGCGCGGTATCCCGATGACTCGCGGTCCGCGGTGCTGCCCGCGCTGCGGCTCGCGCAGGAGAAGCACGGCTGGCTCTCCCGGGAGGCGCTCGAGGAGACCGCCGACGCGCTCGAGGTCACGCCGGCCTTCTGCTACTCAGTCGCGACCTTCTACGACATGCTCCATCTCGAGCCGGTCGGGCGGCACACGATCGACGTCTGCACGAACCTCCCGTGCGCGCTCTGCGGTGCGCAGCAAGTCGTGGAGGCGTTCGAGTCGGAGCTCGGCATCCGCGCCGGCGAGACGACGGCGGACGGCGAGATCACGCTCCGCGCGGTCGAGTGCCTCGGCGGCTGCGGCTACGCGACCGTCGTCGCCGTCGACGACCGCTACCGCCAGCACGTGACCGCGGAGACCGTGCCCGAGATCGTCGGGGAGATCGATGGCTGAGCACAAGGTCCTTCTGGCGGGCACGGACGAGCACGACCTGACGCAGCTCGCCGAGTACCGGGCGATCGGTGGGTACCGCGGCGTGGAGAAGGCGCGCGCGATGACGCCGGACGAACTGATCGACGAGCTGCAGAGAGCGACGCTGCGCGGCCGCGGCGGCGCCGGCTTCCCGATGGGGCGCAAGGCGTCGCTCATCGACCGCAAGAGCGCGAAGCCGAAATACCTCGTCGTCAACGCCGACGAGTCCGAGCCGGGCGCCTTCAAGGACCGCGAGGTGATGGCGCGCGCGCCGCACCGGCTGATCGAAGGCTGCCTCATCTCGGCCCACGCGATCGAGTCGCGCGACGTCTTCATCTACATCCGCGGCGAGTACCTCACGGAGTACGGGATCCTCACCGCCGCGGTCGAGCAGGCGCGCGAGGCCGGGATCCTCGGCGACGTGCAGATCACCGTCCACCGCGGCGCCGGCGCGTACATCTGCGGTGAGGAGACGGCGATGCTCGAGTCGCTGGAGGGAAAGCGCGGCCAGCCGCGGCCACGGCCGCCGTTCCCGCCGATCCAGGGCCTGTACATGGCGCCGACGCAGATCAACAACGTCTGCACGATCGCGACCGTCCCGGTCATCCTCGAGCTCGGCGCGGAGGAGTTCGCGAAGACGGGCGTCCCGAGCTCACCCGGCACCGCGATCTTCTCGATCTCCGGCAACGTCGTGCGGCCCGGGAACTACGAGCTCGACCTGGGAACGCCGATGCGCGAGCTCATCTACGAGCACGCGGGCGGGGTCGCCGGCGGCCGCGAGCTCAAGGCACTCGTCCCCGGCGGCTCCTCGGTTCCGGCGCTGACGCCGGACCAGATCGACGTGCCGCTCGACTACGACTCGCTCGGCGCGATCGGCACCTTCTTCGGCGCGGCATCGCTCATCGTCGTGGACGACCGTTGCTGCATGGTGCAGCTCGCCCTCCGCTCGACGAAGTTCTACATGCACGAGTCGTGCGGAAAGTGCACGCCGTGCCGGGTCGGGACGCGCTGGATGGTGCAGATCCTCGAGTCGATCGAGAACGGCACCGCCACGTACGCCGATCTCGAGCTCCTCGACAACGTCGGCGACAACATCCTCGGCAAGGTGCTGTGCGCGCTAGGGGAGTTCGCCGTCTACCCGGTCGCGAGCTACCTCCACAAGTGGCGCGACGAGTTCGTCGCCCACATCGAGCAGGGCGGCTGCCCGTTCCACGGCTCGTCGTCGCTCGACGGGATCCTCGCGCCGTCCGACCAGCACGCGCACACGCCGGTGGGCGAGGAAGCACTCGTATGAGCACCGAGCTCGTCCGGGTCACGATCGACGAGCGGGACGTCCATGTCCCGAAGGGGACGGGCATCGTCGAGACCGCGCTCGCGGCCGGGGTCGAGATCCCGGTGTTCTGCTACGAGCCGCGCCTCGGCGCGCCGATCGGCGCGTGCCGCATGTGCCTCGTCGAGGTCGAGGGAATGCCGAAGCTCCAGACCGGTTGCACGCTGACGGCGCAGGACGGCATGGTCGTGAAGACCGCGCGCACGTCGACGAAGGCCGCGCAAGGCCAGAACGGGACGCTCGAGTTCATCCTCGTCAACCACCCACTCGACTGCCCGGTCTGCGACAAGGGCGGCGAGTGCCCGCTGCAAGACCTCACCTTCCGGTACGGCCCGGGCAACACGCGGATGAGCTTCGACAAGCTCACCTTCGAGAAGCCGATCCCGATCTCACCCACGATCTCGCTCGACCGCGAGCGCTGCATCCTCTGCTACCGCTGCACACGCTTCAGCGAGAGCGTGTCGGAGGACGGGCAACTCGTCGCCGCCAACCGCGGCGCCCTGTCGGTGATCACGACCTTCGAGGACGTGCCCTACACGGGCGCTTTCACCGGAAACGTGACGGAGCTCTGCCCGGTCGGCGCGCTGCTGCCGACGCAGTACCGCTTCGAGGGCCGGCCGTGGGAGATCGTCGACGTGCCGACGGTCTGCGGCCTCTGCCCGGTCGGCTGCAACGTCCACGCGACGGTGCGCGAGGGGAGGGTCAAGCGGATCCTCTCCCGCAACCACCCGGAGATCGACGAGGGCTGGATCTGCGACAAGGGCCGCTTCGCGTTCACGCACCTGCGCGCGGAAGACCGCCTGACGCAGCCGCTGCAGCGCATGCGGCGGCACGGCCTCGAGCCCGTCTCGTGGAAGCACGCGGTGGACGAGGCCGAGCGGCTGCTACGCGGCGCGCGCGGCCGCATCGTCACCGCGCTCTCGGGCTCCGAGACGGTCGAGCAGGCCTACGCGCTCGGGAAGCTGCTGCGCGTCGGGCTCGACTCGCACCAGGCGATGCTGCCGGAGGAGATCTCGGGCGGGCTCGACGCGTACCGGCTCCCGCTGTCCGCGATCCGCGACGCCGACGTCGTCGTCGTGCTCGGCGACGTGCCGGTCGTCGAGCGGGCGCCCGTCGCCGACCTCTGGATCAAGGCCGCGCGCCGCAACGGCGCCCGGGTCGTCGACGACGCGAACGATCCGGCGGTCGCGGAGGCCGAGCGGGTCGTCCTCGTGTGGTCGGGCCCGGGAGGCCGCGGGGGCTCGACGGTCGCGAAGCTCGCCGAGAAGCTCGACCTCGCCGGACGCGAGGGCTGTGGAGCCTTCTACCTCCCCGAGACCCCGAACGGCCGCGGCGTGGCCGACGCCTGGGCCGCCTGCTGCGACGAGGAGGGCGAGGCGGTGGAGTCGATCGGGCTGCTCGTCGTGTCGGGAGACGAGGCGGCCGCCGACGAGAACGTCCGCGCGCTCGCCGAGCAGGCCGAGGCGACGATCGTACTCTCGATGTTCGGCGGACTGAGCGCCGGCTGGGCCGACCTCGTCCTGCCCGGCACGGGCTACCTCGAGCGCGACGGGACGTTCGTCAACCTCGAGGGGCGACTGCAGCGCCTGCGCCGCACCGTCGATCCGCCTTGCCCGGACGAGCTCGAGTGGATCGCGCAGCTCGCCGCACGGTTCGAGGTCGACGTGGCGCCGTACACCGCGGCCGTGTTCGCCGAGGTCTCCGAGCGCGTCTACGGCGGGCTCGCGTTCGGCGAGGTCGGCGAGCGGGCGCCGCTGCGCGGCTACCCGGAGGCACCGGAACGGGTCGGCCGCGAGGCGCTGCCGGAGCCGCCGCAGAAGGCTCGGCGCGGCGAGATCCGCCTCGTCGCCTACCGGCCGCTCTTCTCCGGCGCCGCGGTGGAGCGGGTGACCGAGCTCCAGTTCCAGCGGCCGCAGCCCGAGCTCGAGCTTTCGGCCGACGACGCGCGCCGCCGCAAGATCGCGACCGGCGACCTCGTCACGGTCGGCTCCAACGGGAGCGCGATCACGCTGCCGGCGCGCGTGAACCGCCGCCTGCGCGCGGGTATCGCCCGCGTCGCGCTCGAGCACGCGAACGGGCTGCACGGAGTCGTCGAGGTCGCGAAGGCCGAAGCGGAGGTGACGGCGTGACTCCGCAAGAGCCCTGGTGGATCGCGCTGATCGAGGCCGTCGTCATCGTCAACATCGTCCTCGGCCTCTTCGCCTACCTGACGCTGATCGAGCGGAAGGTCATGGGACGGATGCAGCTCCGCTACGGCCCGAACCGCGCCGGGCCGTATGGGCTTTTACAGCCGATCGCCGACCTCGTGAAGCTCGTCCGCAAGGAGGCGTTCTCGCCGGCGTCCGCGATCGAGCTCCCGTACATCCTCGCGCCGGTCGTCTCGGCCTTCACCGCTATCGCGGCCTTCGCCTTCATCCCGTGGGGGCCCGGCTGGACGGTGCACGGCTGGCGGATCAACGGCGAGATTGCGAACGTCTCGATCGGCCTGATCGCGATCTTCGCCCTCGGCTCGGTGGGGATCTACGGCTTCATCGTCGGCGGCTGGGCGTCGGAGTCGAAGTTCTCGATCCTCGGCTCGATGCGGACGTGCGCGCAGCTCGTCTCGTACGAGGTGTCGCTCGCGCTCAGCGTGCTCGGCGTCGTCATCCTCGGCCGCTCACTCAACCTGCCGGAGATCGTCGCCCGCCAGGGCTCGTTCCTGCCCTACGCCGCACCGGAGTTCATCGGCCTGGTCGTCTTCCTCATCGGCGGAATCGCCGAGACGAGCCGCGCGCCGTTCGACCTGCCGGAGGCGGAGCAAGAGCTCGTCGCCGGGTACCACACCGAGTACTCGGGTATGCGCTGGGGCCTGTTCCAGATGGCCGAGTACATCAACCTGATCACGCTCTCCGGCCTGATGGTGACGCTGTTCCTCTCCGGCTGGCACGGGCCGTGGGACATCGGGCCGATCTGGTTCGTGCTCAAGACGATGGCCGTCCTCTTCGTCTTCATCTGGCTGCGGACGACGCTGCCGCGGCTCCGCTACGACCAGCTGATGCGCTTCGGCTGGAAGATCCTGCTGCCGGTCGCGACGGTCAACGCCGTCGTCACCGCGCTTCTGGTGGTGGCTTTCTGATGAGTCCGCAGCCCGTCGAGACCCTGAAGGGCTTCGGGGTCACCTTCAAGCAGATCTTCAAGAAGCCGATCACGCAGCAGTATCCGGAGTACAAGCGGCCCGTCTACCCGCGCTTCCGCGGCCGGCACATGCTCTGGCGCCACGAGAACGGACTGGAGAAGTGCGTCGGCTGCTCGCTCTGCGCGGCCGCGTGCCCCGCCGACTGCATCCGGGTCGTCGCCGCCGAGAACACGCCGGACAACCGCGTCTCGGCCGGAGAGCGCTACGCGCGCATCTACGAGATCAACCTCAGCCGCTGCATCTTCTGCGGCTACTGCGAGCTCGCGTGCCCGTTCGACGCGATCACGCTCGGCAACGACTACGAGATCTCCGAGCACAACCGCGATGACCAGATCTACACGAAGGACATGCTCCTCACCCCGCCGGTGAAGCAGACGCCGGTCGCGGACGCGGACCTCTACGACACCCCGATCCCCTTCTACAAGTCGGACTCGTGAGCACGCTCGTCGCCGCATCCGCCGGGAACGTCCTCGTCTGGATCGTCTGGGTCGTGGCCGTCTTCTCGTGCCTCGGCTCCGGGATCGCGGTGATCACGTTCTCGAACCCGTTCTACTCGGCGCTCGCGCTGATCGGGAACCTCGGCTCGCTCGCGGTCATGTACCTCCTGCTGTCGGCGGAGTTCGTCGCCGCGGCGCAGGTGCTCGTCTACGCGGGCGCCGTCGTCGTGATGTTCCTGTTCGTGATCGCGTACGTCGGGCCGAGGCGCGAGACGCCCTGGTCCGGCGGCCCGAGCTGGCAGACGGTCGGGGCGGTCGGCGCCGCGGGCGCACTGCTCGTGGAGATCGTCGTCGCGGTCGGGATGCAGGCGAACGGGAGCCTGCACAGCGACGGGAAGGTCGGCGCGGCATTCGGTACCCCGGCCTGGGTTGGGCGCGTCTTCCTGATCGACCACCTGCTCGCGTTCGAGATCACGTCGGTCGTCCTGCTCATCGCCGCGGTCGGCGGCGTGATCCTCGGCTCGCACACCAGGCGGACGGCCTGATGCTCGGTCCCGACGTCGCCTGGTACGTCGCGGTCGCCGCCGTCCTGTTCGGGATCGGCGCGCTCGGGGTCCTCATCCGCCGCAACACGCTCGTCGTGCTGCTCTCGCTCGAGTTGATGCTCAACGCCGGGAACCTCGCGCTGATCGCGCTCTCGCGCCACTGGCACAACGGCTCCGGCCAGATCTTCGCGCTCGCCGTGATGGCCGTCGCCGCCTCGGAGGTCTGCGTCGGGCTCGGCCTCGTCGTCGCGCTCAACCGGCGCCGGCTCTCGCTCGACGTCGACACACTCTCGGAGCTGCGCGGGTAGATGCTGAACACGTCGGAGATCGCCGGCTCCTGGCTCTGCCTGCTCGCGCCGCTTGGCGGCACGATCCTGATCACGCTGCTCGGGACCCGGATCCCGCGCGTCGCCGCCGGCTGGATCGCGACGACAAGCGTCTTTGTCGCCTTCGGAGGCGCGATCTGGGCCTTCGTCGGCGTCCACGGGAATCCGACGGACGCGAGCAACGTCCACTGCGTCACGAACGCCGCGAATCCCGTGTGCGGCGGCTCAGGCGAGATCACCACCGCCTGGACCTGGCTCCAGTCGGGCAGCTTCCACGTCGGCCTGTCACTTCTCGTCGACCCGCTGAGCACCGTGATGATGCTGATCGTCAGCGGCGTCGGTGGGCTGATCGTCCTCTACTCCATCGGCTACATGGACGGCGACGACGAGGAGCGACGCTACTTCGCCTACATCTCGTTCTTCGTCTTCTCGATGCTCCTGCTCGTCGAGGGCGGCAACCTGCTCCTCCTCCTCGCGGGCTGGGGGCTCGTCGGCCTCTCGTCCTACCTCCTGATCGGCTTCTGGCACGAGCGCCCGAGCGCGGTGCAGGCCGCGAAGAAGGCGTTCGTGATGAACGCGTTCGGCGACGCGACGATGGCGCTCGCGTTCTTCATCCTCATCGCGCACACGCACTCGCTCGCATTTGCGACCTCGTTCGCGGCGGTGCCCCATCTTTCGGGGACGGCGGTCGACCTCGTGGCGCTCGGCCTGCTCGGCGGCGCGGCGGCGAAGTCGGCGCAGATCCCGCTCCAGACGTGGCTGCCCGACGCGATGGAGGGCCCGACGCCCGTCAGCGCCCTCATCCACGCCGCGACGATGGTCACCGCCGGCGTCTACCTCATCGCGCGCACGCATCCCATCTTCGAGCAGGCGCGGACGATCGAGCTCATCGCCGCGGGCACCGGAGCGCTCACGCTCCTCGTCGCCGGGCTCATCGCGCTCGTCCAGACGGACATCAAGCGCGTCATCGCCTACTCGACGATGTCGCAGATCGGCTACATGTTCCTCGGCGCCGGCGTGGGCGCGTACTCGAGCGGGATGTTCCACCTGATGACGCACGCCTTCTTCAAGGCGCTGCTGTTCATGACGGCCGGACTCGCGATCCACGCGCTCGCGGGCGAGCAGGACATCCGCAACATGCGCGGGCTCGGGCGGTTGATGCCGTTCACGAAATGGTGCTTCCTCGCGGGCGCGCTCGCGCTCGTCGGGATCCCGCCCTTCAGCGGCTTCTTCTCGAAGGACTCGATCGTCGCCTCGACTGCGGCGCTCGGCACCTGGTACGGCTGGATCTTCTGGGTCTGCGGGATCGCCGGCGCCTTCCTCACGGGCCTGTACACGTTCCGCCTCTGGTTCCTCGTCTTCCCGGGCGAGCCGAGCCCGTTCGTCCGCGAGCACCACCACAAGCATCACGGCCGTGAAGGCGCCTGGACGATGCTCGTGCCGGTCGGCGTCCTCGCCGTGCTCGCGACGGTCGGCGGGTGGCTGCAGTGGTCGCCGCAGTGGCATCCGTTCAGCAACTGGCTCGAGCCGGCGGCGCGCACCCTCGCGGTCGCGGCGCCGACGAACACGCAGGAGTACTACACCTCCGTCGCCACCGTGCTCGCGGGCCTCGCGGGGATCGCCGTCGCGTGGGCGATCTACTCCGAGCGGAAGCTCGCGATTCCCGCCGCGCCGTTCTGGCGCCGGACGCTCGAGCACAAGTTCTGGTTCGACGAGCTGTACGACGCGGTCTTCTACAAGCCGGCCGCCGTGTTCGCCGCCGCGCTGCGGCGCGAGTTCGAGGAGCCCGTCGTGCTCCAGACCGGCCCCGACCTCGGCCGGACGACCCTCGAGACCGGCGGTTTCGTGCGCCGGATCCAGACCGGGCTCCTGCGCACGTACGTCCTCTTCCTCGCCGCCGGCGCGGCCGGAGTCGTCCTCGCCTTCCTCATCGCCAAGTGAACGCTTCCTCCCTCACCTCGATCCTGATCTGGCTGCCGATCGCAGGCGCGATCCTGATCTGGATCCTGCCGCTCTCCCGCTACGCGACGGGAAGCCTCGCCCTGCTGTTCTCGCTCGCCGAGGTCGGGTTCTGGATCGAGCAGGCGGCGCGCTTCGACTTCACGCGCTCGGGCCTCCAGATGGAGGAGCGGGCGACCTGGTTCGGCGATCTCCACGTCTCGTACCACGTCGGCGTCTACGGCTTCTCGATGTGGCTCGTCGGCCTCACCGTCGTCGCGATGGCCGCGTGCACGGGATACGGCTTCTGGGTCGGCCGCGACCGCTCGCGCGCCTATTTCGGGCTGATGCTCCTCCTCACCGGGGCAACGGTCGGCGTCTTCGTCGCGCAGGATCTCCTCGTCTTCTACGCCTTCTTCGAGGCGATGCTCATCCCGCTCTACGTCCTGATCGGCGTCTGGGGCGGCGCGCGGCGGATGGAGGCGACGATCAAGTTCGTCATCTACACGATGGCGGGCTCGCTGCTGATGCTCGCCGCGATCATCGCGTACGGGTTGAAATCCGGGACGTTCGACCTCGTGAACGGCCCGACCAGCGCGAGCCGCTGGCTCTTCCTCGGCTTCATGCTCGCCTTCGTCATCAAGGCGCCGCTCTTCCCGTTCCACGGCTGGCTGCCGGACGCGTATCGCGAGGCGCCGCCGGAGGTGAGCGCCGTGCTGTCCGGCGTGATCGCGAAGGCGGGCCTCTACGGGATGCTCCGGATCGCGATCGCGAAGTTCCCGGATCCGACCTCGTTCTACCGAACGGCGGTGCTCGCGCTCGCGGCCGCCGCGCTCGTGTACGGCTCGCTGCTCGCCTTCCGCTCCACGGACTTCCGCGGCGTCGTCGCCTACTCGTCGCTTGCTCAATCGGGGCTGATCGCGCTCGGCCTGTTCGCGGGCACGGATCTCGGCTTCGACGGCGCCGTGCTGCAGATGGTCGCGCACGGGTTGATCTCGACCTCGCTCTTCCTGATCGCCGGCGCCGTGGAGCGGCGGACGACGACCGGTGAGTTCCGGTTCCTCGGGGGGATGGCGCGAGGCCGGCCCGCGCTCGCGACGCTCCTGATGACCCTCGGAGTGATCTCGCTCGCCGTGCCCGGCTCCGCGTCGTTCGCCGGCGAGTTCCTCATCCTCGCGGGCGTCTTCCAGCGCGCCTGGTGGTGGTCGGCGATCGGCGCCGGCGCGATCGTGCTCGCGGCGATGTACATGCTGCGGCTGATTTCCGCGGTGCTGCACGAGGCGCGCGGCTCGACGGTCGCGGACGAGGCGCTCGACCTGCGGCCCGGCGAGCTCGCGCTCGTCGTCCCGCTCGTCGCCGGGCTGCTCTTCCTGTCCGCCTGGCCGGCGGGCATCAGCCACCACTCCTTCTTCGGCCAGAGCCCGGCGGCGTCCGTGAGGAGCCAGTTCAAGTGACGCTGCACACGACGCACGTCGACTGGTTCGGGCTCGGACCCGTCTTAGTCCTCATCGGAGCCTCGTTCGTCGCGCTGCTGTGCGCCGTGCTCGTCCCGCGCGCGATGCGCCGCCTCGCGTCGGCGACGATCGCGGGAGCCGGCTTCACGGCCGCGCTCGTCCTCGCCGTCTGGCTCTACGTCGACAGCGCTAACGGCCACACCATCGTCTCCGGCGCTTTCTACCGCGACCGCTGGACGGCGCTCGGACAGGTCATCCTCTGCGCGATCGGGCTCGCGACGACGCTGCTCGGCGTCGAGCACATTCCCGGCTGGGGCCGCTCCTCCGATCCCGAGCGGCGCGACGACCACATCGCGGAGTTCTTCGCGCTCCTGCTCGCCTCGGGAGCAGGGATGGCGTTCTTCGTCGGCGCCGCGAACCTCATGGTGCTGTTCCTCTCGCTCGAGTGGTTCTCGATCGCGCTCTACGTGATGTGCGCGATCGACTACGACCTGGAGGGCTCGCTGGAAGCCGGGCTGAAGTACCTCATCGTCGGCTCGTTCGGCGCCGGGGCTCTCCTCTTCGGCTCCGCGCTCGTCTACGGGGCGACGGGGACGACCTCGTTCCACGGCATCGCCAGGGCGGTCGCGTCACAGGGCCTGACGGGCGACACGTTCCTCGTCACCGGGATCGCGCTGATCGTCGCCGGTCTCGGCTTCAAGATGTCCGCCGCGCCGTTCCACATGTGGACGCCGGACGTCTACGAGGGGGCGCCGACGACCGTGACGGCCTGGATGTCGTCGGCGACGAAGGTCGCCGCGCTCCTGCTCGCGTTCCGGCTGATGACGACCGCGTTCCCGCACGACGAGCACCTCTGGAGCTGGGCCTTCGCCATCGTCGCGACGGTCTCGCTCGCGATCGGCAACTTCGCGGCACTCGTGCAGAGGAACGTGAAGCGGATCCTCGCCTACTCGTCGATCTCGCACGCCGGCTTCATGCTCATCGGGCTCAGCGCCGGAAGCGCGCTCGGCGGCCGCGCGCTCATGTACTACCTCGTCCCCTACTCGGCGATGGCCTTTGGCTCGTTCGCGATCGTCGCCGCGCGGGAGCGGGAGCTCGGCGTGCCGGTGACGCTCGAGAATCTCGCCGGCTTCGGGTGGGAGCGGCCGTTCCTCGGCGTCGCCATGTGGTTCTTCATGTTCGGCTTCGCCGGGCTGCCGCTCGGCGGCGGCTTCGTCGGAAAGTTCTACGTGCTCGCCGCCGCGTACCGGCACGGCTGGGTGTGGCTCGTGATCGTCGGCGTGCTCGCGACGCTCGTCAGCCTCTACTACTACCTCGGAATCGTGCGGGCGATGTACATGCGCCCGTCCGCGGAGCTGCAGGTGCAGCCGGGCGGAAGCGTGGCCGTGAGCGGCGGCGCGCCCGCGAAGGAGGAACTCCTCCACGTCGCGGTCGGCGCCGCGTTCGTGGTCTCGCTCGGCTCGCTCTTCGCCGTCCAGCCGCTGATCGAGCTGGCCCGGCACGCCGCGCGCGCGTTGCCGCTCTGAAAAAGGTCTGAAAACCGTCAGGCGTTCAGGTTTGTGAACGACTCGAGTGCGACAGATTACGAGTCGCCGCACAATCGATGAGTTAAGGAGCCGGCCATGCTACGAACGCACGTGACGCGGGGAAGGCTGGGACTCGTCCTGGCGGTCGCCGCCGGGGTATTGCTGGGCGCGATCTTCGGCCAGCCGGGCAACGGCCGGGCCGCAAGCACCGCCGTCCCGAAGAACAAGACCGCGCCGACCATCTCCGGAGCCGCCGCAGTGGGAAGCACGCTCGTGGCGACTCATGGGACGTGGAGCGGAAGCCCGACGTCGTTCCACTACGCCTGGAGTCGATGTGACGCGACCGGAGCCGCCTGTCTCGCTATCGGAGGCGCCACGGCGAAGATCTACACGGTTACGGGCAGCGACGTGGGCCACACGCTCCGCGTGACGGTCACGGCGCGGAACGCCGACGGCAGCGCCTCGGCGACATCCGCAGCGACGGCGGTCGTGCCCACGAGTGGGTGCCCGTCGGCCACCGGTCCGATCCCAGTCGCCGCGCTCGTGCCGCCGGAGCGCCTCCAGATCGCAAGCGCGTCGATCACACCGTCCGTGAGGCGCTCGACCAACACGATCCGCATCCACCTCGTGATCCAGGCGTGTGACACTCGGCCGGTGCAGGGGGCAACGGTCTTCGCAACCCCGATCCCGTACAACCAGTTCGCGGCGGCGCAGGGGGTCACAGGCGCGGACGGCTCGGTCACGCTCACTGAGGGTCGTCGCAGCGGGTTCCCCGCCAGCCGGCATCAGCGTCTTCTGGCGGTATTCGTGCGCGCTTCGAAGCCAGGCGACCCGGCCCTCGGCGGCGTGTCAACCCGCCGAGTGGTCGCGTTCCCATTCGCTCGTCACTAGGAATTGTGGTGGTGGCCCTCGCGAACTCCGCGGGGGCCACCGGCCTCATCTGAAAAGGTTCTGCAAAGAGCACGGTTCGGACTACTCGCGGTCGGTTACCACTTCTTCGACGTACTGATCGGATTACGAAGGAGAGGATACGATGCGAGGAGCGAACCTTGGAATCGCGGTCGTGATCGCCGCGGCGGCATTTGCCATCGGCGCCGTCATCGGACGGCCGGGCACCGGCCAGGCCGCCGGCAATGCGCCGGTGAGCACGGCGGCGCCGACCATCTCGGGGACGGCGCAGCAGGGACAGAAGCTGTCGACCACCAACGGCAGCTGGAGCGGGAGCCCGACCGCGTACACGTACGCCTGGAATCTGTGCGACGCGAGCGGCAACTCCTGCACCGCGATCAGCGGCGCGACCTCCGCGAGCTACACGGCGGCGGCCACCGACGTGGGCCACACGCTCCGCGTCACGGTGACCGCGACGAACTCGGGCGGCTCAGCCAAGGCGACGTCGACACAGTCGGCCGTCGTCTCCAGCACGACGGCTCCGACACCGACGACAGCCCCGACCATCTCGGGCACCCCTGCCAACGGATCGACCCTGACCGCGAACAAGGGGACGTGGAGCGGGAGTCCGACGAGCATCGCCGTCCAGTGGCTCCGCTGCGACGCGGGCGGCAACGGCTGCACTGCGGTCAGCGGCGCGACAGGCGACACGTACGCCGTGGCCCAGGCAGATGCCGGCGACACGATCCGCCTCTCGGTGACGGCCACGAACTCCGGCGGCTCGACGACGTTCGTCTCACAGCAGACGGCCGCCGTGCCGGGCGCCGGCGCGAGCGGGTGCCCTGCGGGCACCGGCACGGTTCAGGTCGCCGACCTGACGCCGCCGGCACGCCTGTCCATCAGCAAGGCGTCGATCTCGCCGAAGCTGGTGACGCTCGGGACCCACACGATCCAGCTGAAGTTCACGGTGACCGCCTGCAACGGCCGGCCCGTTTCGGGTGCGCAGGTCTTCGCGACCCCGATCCCGTACAACCAGTTCTCCGGAAGCACGAAGGTCACCGCCGACGACGGCACGGTGACGCTCACGGAGACGCGCCGGCACGGCTTCCCCGCCCGGAAGCGGCATCAGCATCTGCTGGCGGTGTTCGCCCGCGCAGCGAAGCCGGGCGAGCCGGTCCTCGCGGGCGTGTCCACGCGCCGCACGGTGGCCTTCCAGGTCAACCTCCCGTAGGCACGCAGGAGCTTGGCGGCGCCCCGCCCCTCCCGGCGGGGTGCCGCCTCGCTACGCGGCGCGTGAGAGGAGCTCGTCGACCTCGGCGGGCCGCAGACGGCGCTGCGGGCGATCCCGAGGGACGCGAACAGGCTCGAGCACCCATGCGACGAGCGGGACGCCGTAGGCGAACAGGGCGAGGACGAGGGCCCAGGCCGCGATAGGCGACGCCGCACCTCCGGTCGGTGCGTTCTCCCGGGCGGCCGAGGCGAGGACGACTAGGGCGAGAGCGACGCCGCTCGACACCGCGCGCAACACCGCGGGCTTCCCTTCGAGGGCGTCGCCGGCGGCGAGGAACGCCGGCGCGGCGGCGGCGGGCACCGCGAGCAGCACGAGCCAGGTCGCCGAGCCGTCGAGTCCGGCTGCCCCCGTGACGAGAGCAGCCGTCGCGAGCACCAGGGGCAGGAGCCGCGAACCCACGCCTAAAGGTTCACGGCCGCATCGGACGGTCCTTCCTCAGTAGGCTCGCGGCGTCCAGTCAAAGGAGTTCATGCATGCCCGAAACGACCCTGACCTGGCTCGGCCACGCGACGTTCCGCTTCGACACGCCCGGCGGGAAGCGGGTCTACATCGACCCCTTCCTGAACGGGAACCCGAAGTGCCCCGTGTCGGAGGTCGAGCCGGAGCGCATCGACGTGATCGCGCTCACCCACGCCCACGGCGACCATCTCGGCGACACCGTCGAGCTCGCGAAGAAGCACGGGTGCACCGTCATTGCGCCGGTCGAGCTCGCGGACTGGCTGCAGACGAAGCACCAGCTCGAGAACGTCCTCGATCCGAACAAGGGCGGAACCGTCGAGGCGGCCGGCGTGAAGTTCACGCTCACGAACGCGCACCACTCGAGCTCGAACAACGACCTCGAGTACATGGGCGAGCCGTGCGGCATCGTCGTCACGGTCGAGAACGGGACGAAGCTCTACTTCGCCGGCGACACGTGCGTCTTCGGCGACATGCAGCTGATCGCCCGCCTCTACTCGCCGGACGTCGCGAT